>Ga0209514_10000117_pt1 | contig 177836 bp, 197 predicted proteins | sample Subgrocontami58m_FD_187452 | JGI IMG/M metagenome (GOLD analysis project Ga0209514, IMG submission 187452) | Subsurface groundwater microbial communities from S. Glens Falls, New York, USA - GMW37 contaminated, 5.8 m (SPAdes) (version 3) | ecosystem: Environmental > Aquatic > Deep subsurface...
TCTTGTTGAAGGCAAACTTGATAAAAGAGGAAAGGTAAAACAGAAAGTCATTCTCTATCTTGGCTCAGCAGAGAATGTCTTGCGTGTATTTCAATCACAGAAGAAAGACTAATATCCACGCAAAGCCCGTTCCTGAAAAATCGCATTTGGTCTGCAAATTGAACATCTTTCTCTTCAAAACCAAGAGTTCTCATGAATGATACTTCTGCTTCATGCGCTCCAAAACCAGAAGCATTATATCCCTCCAAGAGCATTTTTGCCCTTATAAGTTCCATCAGCATATCATAGCCGGATTTCACAAAAGTATTTGCATTAGTATCGGTTAATGTTATCTTTTCTATCATATCCGATAAATTTTTATAGCTATTTTCAGATTCTTTAATAAGAAATTCTGCTCTTGATTTGTCTATGCTTTGTTTTTTGACAATGTTCTCTCTTATGAACTCATCAAATTTTCGTATTCCTTTCATAGTTCAACTCCGCCGACAAGTATAATCCCATTACATAAATTTTCTTTCAAATGCTTGTGGATGTCTTTGAATGAATTATAAAAATTTATGTTAATCTTCCTCTCCAGCCATTTTTCATAAGGCGTTACATTTATCTGTTTATCCTTCCGGCCAATTACTGCAATATCTATGTCTGAATTGATGATGTCTTCTCCTCGTGAATAGCTTCCAAATAATATTATTGTTGCTCCTGCAAACTCTTTTTCAAGAAAATCGGCTAGTCCTGTTTCATATATCTGCTTTAAATTGTCTGCCCTTTTTGATTGCATAACTTTATGATTATCTCTGTTTAATTCAATAGACCATCTTTTTGTTTCTTTGTCCTGCTTTATTTTTATTAAATTCTCTTTTTCTAGTGCAGGCAGAGCTTTCATTACAGCTGGAGGTGAAACTTCTAAGAAATTCGCTATTTGCCTCTGGTTTAACAATATTCCTGCCTTTACAAACAATAATCTTAAAATCTCCTGCTGGAGGTTAGTTAACTTTAGTTTATATATATTTACCATAGTTAATTGATATTTACTTTAGTTTATATATCTTTCTGTTTTTGGTACTTCTCGGTCTGACTATTATCGCACAGTTTATCATCTTTATCTGGGCTTCTGGTTTTTTAGGAAAATCACCAGATTCCACAGCATACTTATCATTAATTCTAGGAACTTATCTTATTATCCTGGGAATTTTTGTGATAACTTCTGGTGTATGGATGAGAAAAGATGTTTCTTTGAAAAAGGGTACATTAATCTCGCTCATCTTAGGAATTTTCTCATTGAACCTGATTGCGATTATTGGCGGTATTGTAGGATTAGTTAAAAAGGATTAAGGATATTTTCCAAAGTCCTGATACTTAACACCTCTAATCAAGTCCCTAAGATTTAACAGCACCTCTGCCCTTCTCCTTCCTTAAAAAAGAAAAGATTGCGAGGAGAATCAAAACTTCTCCGAGGATGAAGAGCCACCAAGGGTAAGAGGAAGGAATATATGCTCCTGCAATCTGCTGAAACTCGGCGTGAGATACGAGGGTGAAAAATTCGGGAAGAAATCCTCCCCTCATGATCAGGTTTCCGTAGTCATAGAGAAACGTGTACAATATGAGAAGAGACCCTAGGACAAGAAACATCCATTCTTTCTTTGTTAATTTCAATCTTTTTATCCTCAATAGCTCTAAGACCAATATCTCCAAAAACTTTTTGTTCTGAAACATCATAAGCAACTGCTTGAACGGTTAGTGGAACGCGTTTGAAATAACTTTCTAATTTTTGAATTGTATTCATATCTTTAGTTTTATGCCAGTCCGAAGTTAATGCTGCATTATCTAATGGGAATATATCCATTTGATTATTTTTTTTAATCAACCTAATATCTCCCAACCCCGTTTTAGTAAGTTTCCATCCAAAAGGGATATTTATTTTGTCAAATGGGGGGATTTTTTCTACAATAAAATCAAAATCAAATAATTCCTTATTTTCATCAACTGCATACATTTGATTTACGATGTTCCGATAAACAAGACCACCAACAACCCATATTTTGCTACTTTGAGAAATGCCTTTTACAATTTCTATTATATCATTGGACTTTTTGACATTAAGTATTTTTTTGGTGTCAATAGGCAGGGTCATAATTAACAAGAGCTATATCTGCTATTTAACCTTAACCCAACCAGAACTCCCTTTAACGTTACAATGCATCTCAATAGACATCTTTATAAATTATCTTCTTCTTTTGAGCATATGAAGAAAGACGTTAAGAATGATAGTCTTACTGAAGAGAAAGAAAGTTTTCTCTGGCATCATGTTAGTGAAGAAGAGAAGGAAAAGATTAGGGAAGGTGCTAAGAGGATTATGGATGATTTTGGGAAAGCTTTAGAAAAAGTTGATTCTGGGAGAGATTTTGTTTTTGTGGAGAGAGATGATTTTACCCGGGATGAAGGAAATGCTTTGAAACCTGATCCTGAATTTAAGAAAATGATGTTTGAGAATGCTCCGAAGAAAAATAAGCAAAGTATTCTTGCTGAAAAAGGAGGGTGGGTATGAGACCTCTCGATATGCCTTTGGAGGATTTACTGAGAAGTTTACGGTTTGATGTTCAAAAGTATTTCTTGCATCATGCGACTCGCCTTGCTTATTGCCGAGATGGGCAAGAACGAGAGAGGTGGGTGGAGCGGGATTTTTATAAGAAAGAGTTGTCGAGGTTATGCGGGCATAGTGCTTCTGAAGAGAAATATGATGGCCGGGTGTTTCATTTAGCATGTGTTTATTTAACACGGGCTTTGGGGTTGTAAGATGGTCAATGTGTTGCATAAATTACAGATGATTCAAAAAGGAGAATTATCTTGTGTTGAGAATGTTGAGCAATTTCTTGAGATGATTGAAAAGAGAGACAAGAAAGGCGAGAGAATCAATAGTTTTCTTCATGTGAATGAAAATGCTCTTGAAGATGCCAGAAGAATTGACGAGAAAATTAAAAAAGGAGAGAAAGTTGGAAGGCTTGCAGGATTGGCTATTGGAGTGAAGAGCAATATTCATGTTAAAGGGATGATTACAAATTGTGCTTCGCTTGTTTTGGAAAATTATAGGGCTTCCTATGATGCTACGGTTATTGAAAAAATTCGGAAAGAAGATGGAATTGTTCTTGGAATGACCAATATGGATGAATTTGCTTGCGGGGGGAGTGGAGAAACTTCTGCGTTTGGCTTTACTCGGAATCCACATAACTTGGAATTGATTCCTGGAGGCTCTAGTTCTGGAAGTGGTGCTGCTGTAGCTGCCGGTTTCTGCGATTTGGCTTTAGGAAGTGATACAGGCGGAAGCATTAGAAATCCTGCATCACATTGCGGTGTTGTCGGGGTTAAGCCATCGTACGGGCTTGTTTCCCGATATGGATTAATTGATTTGAGCATGTCCCTTGACCAAATTGGGACTTTTTCAAAGGATGTAGCAGGAGCTGGATTGTTGCTGGATGTTATTCGGGGTAAAGATGCTCGAGATGCAATAAGTTACCAAAGTTCTCAGATCAATATTGAAAGCAGTTCGAAAAATATTATTGTAGGCATTCCTGGAATTGCTGTCAACGATCAGAGAATACTTGATGAAATGGAAAGCATTGTTACGGAAGTTACCAAGAAAAATGGATGGAAAGTTAGGAGGATTAAGCTGCAGCATATCGGTCTTGCAGTGCAAACCTATTACCCTCTTGTTTATGTGGAGTTTTTTTCAGGAACAAGGAGGTTTGATGGCAGAAGATATGGAAAGAAGATTGAGGAGGTTGCCGGGCCTGAAGTTTTGCGCCGTATTTTAGGCGGTAGTGAGATCAGCAAGGCTGAGTACAAAGGGCTGTATTATAGAAGAGCGCTTCGGGCTAAAGAATTGATTAAGAAAGAATTTGAGCAGGCTTTTAAGGAAGTAGATTGTATTATCATGCCGACAGTCCCAAGATTGCCTCATAAGATTGGTTCTCAGATGACTGTGGAAGAGATGTATAATTATGATCCCCTCACCATACCTGCAAATCTTGCTGAGATTTGCTGTGTTTCTGTGCCTTGCATGCATCTCGATGGGATTCCTGTTGGGATAGAGGTTCATTGCCCTCGATTCGGGGAAGGAAAAATGCTTGCGATTGCGAGGGAGTTTGAGAAGGTGAAGCAGAAAGAAGTGTAGAATAACCTTAAGAAGTGTAGCAGGATTTAAAAAATTCATGTGAAATTATTTATCATGAAAAAAGAGTTGCGGAAACAACTGAGAAGAAAGAATATTCATCATTTAACTGCTAGATCGCATCATACCTTTTCTTTGGCGTATTTTCTCATATTTTTCTCTCTCTACTTTTTATTTTTTTCTATAGTTCTGATTTTCATTCTTTCTGCATTCCCTGAGAAAGAAAGGGTGGAATCTCTCTTTAAGACGATTGATCGTTTTGATATTCCGTTTGTAGGGCGGTTAGTTGCGCAAGAGCCTGAACTAACTTCTACATCTTCAGGATATTCTTCTCCTTTTTCATCTTCTTCTCAAAATTCCATGGGTGTGAGCGGGAGTATTGTGAGTGAGAGCATTGGCGCAAGCGCAAGCCCTGCAGATCAATTGCTCCAGCCAAGTGATATTGTTTATCTCGGAGCAATTCGTCTTCCTGCTTTTTCCGGGCCAAATTATGCAACATGGGATTATTCAAACGGCCCTCTTGCATATTTTCCATTGGGAGATCCATCTGGAGTTAACGATGGGTTTCCAGGTTCTCTTTTTGCAGGTGGACATGTATATTCGACTCAAGTCGCCGAGTTATCTATTCCAGGGCCTGTTTATTCCCCCACTAAGAATCTTAATGATTTGCCTACAGCCTCTTTTATTCAAGGATTTAATAATCCCTTGGCTTCTGTGACTAATAAAGTTGGTTATATTTTTGGAATGACTTATTTACCCCCTCAAGGGCAGCAAACAATAGGCAAGATTCATTATTGTGTATCTTTGGAGTATCAAGATGAAAGTTCTCCTGCTCCTCCCCAGGGATGGTTTGATACTGATCTTACAATACCTGCTGCAGGTGCATGGTTCTTGAATGGCGTTTCAGTTTGGAATAGCTGCAGATATATTGCAGAGATACCACAAGCATGGTCTGATGCACATACGCCAGGATTACGATTAGCTCAAGGCAGGCATAGGAATAGTGCAGGCAACGCAGAGGGGCCTAATCTGTTTGCGACAGCTCCTTGGCAGAATGGAAATCCTCCAGCTCCTGGAACTACTTTGAGCAGTGCTTCTACGCTTATGATGTTTGGACCTGTATGCTGTGATCCTAGTTTGTGGGCTAAAGATTTCAGCCCGTCAGATACTGATGGAGGTTTAGTATGGGCGACATCAGGAAGTAAATCTGCAGTGTTGGTTATAGGGCTGAAAGATATTGATACGGCGAATGCTTATTATGGTTATGAGAATTGGGTCACTCCTCCAGAATGCGAGCCTTTTGGCACCTGCCAAGGACAAAGGGGACATCGTTGCGGAGATTGCAGACTGAGTTTTATGTTTTATGATCCTGAAGATATTGCAGCAGTTGTGAACGGGTCTCTTCCATCTTACTCGCCGCAATGGTATTCACGTTATGAATTTAATAATTCCTTCCATGCTTATGGCCCAACATTTTTAGCAACAGGAGCCGAGGCTGAATTTACTGCGACTTATGATAGAGAAAGAGGATATATTTTTGTCTCTGAATCTTATGTTGATGGGGCTGATGGAGCTGCTCCGATTGTTCATGTCTTTAAAATAAATACTACTTCACCAACGGTTCCTACGGTTTCGGTTAGTGCCCCTGCTGCTGGGCAGACTGTTGGACAAAACTTTAGTGCTCAATACAGCGCATCTGGGAATTTGACAGGAGTGAGTCATGTTGATTTACAATTAGACAGCGGAGCAATTATTCATGACCGCGATACCAATGGGCCGAATGCATTTACTAATATTGCTGTTGGAAGCCATACTTTACGCGCGTTTTTAGTGAGATCGAATGAAGTTGCTTTTGCAAATCCTGAAGCCAGTGCACAAGTTACATTTACTGTTGCAAACATTGTAACTTGCACTAATGTTGATGGTGACGGATATAATGCTACTACTGGAGGAATTTGCGGGACTGTTGCAGACTGCAATGATTCTAATCCAACGATTTATCCTGGGAAAGCAGAGATTTGTGGGGATGGAATAGATCAAGATTGCTCTGGAGCTGATTTGGTTTGTGGATCGACGGGGACTTTGGGGAATGCTGTTGTCGGAACTAGTACTGATACTAGTGATTCTAATTCTAACAATGCTATTAAATTTACAATGCCTAATGAAGATGGAACTGCTGTTTCTATTTCAGCTTATATCGCCAGTCCTATTTCAGCTTCGCCAAATAATTTATATCAAGTTGCAATTTATTCTGATTCAGGAGGAAGTCCTGGGGCATTATTGACTTCTAGTGCTTCACAGACAATTAATGGAGATGCATGGAATACCGTTAATATTCCTAACGTCGCTTTGACAAGAAATACTGTTTATTGGATTGCGTATAATACTAATGGGCTCATCATTAATAGTAATAATTTAAGATATAGTACGGGTTCTGTAGGACAATGGGTATGGAGAAGTCCTTTTACGTTTGGAACTTGGTCTAATCCTTTTGGATCTATTACTGGAATCTCTGATACTACTGCTTCGATTTATGTTACTTATAATCGGGGTGGAGGAAATTCTTGCACTGATGGTGACGAAGATGGTTATGGAATCGGCTGTAGTTTAGGCAGTGATTGTAGCGATGGGAATCCTTTGGTTCATGTGAATATTACTTGCATGAATTATGGATTGTGTGTCCAGCAATCTCTATGTGTGGCTGCTTGTCCTTCTGCACCTGCAGAGAACTGCACTGATGCTATTGATAACAACTGTAATGGGCAGACTGATGGAGAGGAAGCGAGTTGTCTTTCACCTTACTCTCCGCCGATGATTTCCATTACTTTTCCTAGCAATAGTTCTACCATTTCTTCTTCGATGGTAACGATTACCTATACTCAAGGAGGAAATCTAACCGGAGTGAATCATACGCATTTGCAATTGGACTTTCAAGAAGTGATAGACTTAGACAATGATGGGAGCTATACTTTTAGCGGAGTTGCTGATGGAGTGCATACGATTTCGATTTGGATGGTTTTAGCAAATCATTCGCGAATTGGGGATTCTACGTCGGTTACTTTCATTGTTGCTGTCCCTCAACCTCAACAGAATACTAATCAGGGCGGAGGGGGTGGAGGCGGTGGATCTCCTACAACTCCTGCGACGGTAAAGAATCAGACTCCTGCAAAACCTGGACCGGCGAATAAGACTTTTGATGAGAATTCTGCTGAAAATAGAGAAGAGATTACTACTGGACCAGGGATTACTCCGAAGGAAGTTGCTGCAAATGTGAAGAAGAATGGATGGAAGATGGGAACGCTCATTGTTATTCTTTTAGCTTTGGTTTTTGGGGTTGTATGGTTTGTTGCTTGGCATCATCACCATGAAGTTCGGAAGATTACTGAGGAGTTTAGGGAGCAGTTTCAAACCCCGTAGATAAAAAGTGTGAAGGAAGCATTTATAAAATCATCTTGTCTTTTTTTGTTATGAAAATAGGAAATGCTGAGTTGAAATGGCTTGGACATGCGGGATTTTTTATTCTTTTTGAAGATAAAAGAATCTATGTTGACCCTCTTCAGATTCAGGATTTAGGAGAGGCTGATATGATTTTAATTACTCACAGTCATTATGACCATTGCAGCGTGCAGGATATTGAGAAGATTGCGAAGGATGGAACCATTGTTGTTTTGCCTGCTGATGCGCAAAGTAAAGTGACGCGGATTGATAAGAGAATTGAGATGCAGGTGGTTGAGCCCGGAGACTCTCTTGACCTCGGCGGAGTGAAAATCGAATGTGTTCCTGCGTATAACACTGGGAAAGAATTTCATCCAAAGAGTGAGGGGTGGATAGGGTATGTCATCAAGTTGGGGAATGTTGTGGTTTATCATGCAGGAGATACTGACTTCATTCCTGAGATGCAGAAACTAACAGGGTATGGAAAAAGAGGAAATGATTTTGTTGCCCTCCTTCCTGTTGGCGGGAAGTATACTATGAATGCAGAAGAGGCTGCTGAAGCTGCTTCTTTGCTGAAGCCGACGTTAGCTGTGCCTATGCATTGGGGTTCTGTTGTCGGGAGCAGAGGAGATGCAGAGCAGTTTGTGAAGTTGTGCGGGGATAGTGGAGTGAGCGCAGAAATACTTGAAAAGGAATAATTTCGGGATAACACAAAATTCGTTTTAATCGGAAGTTATTTAAGCCATAAGTTGCTTTTTCTTCAATGAAAAAGGCTGGTGTTTTTAGAGAAGGAGGAATGTTAATTCTTCTTTTAAGTATTTTTCTAAGCTCTTCGCTGATTTCTCTAGTAACTGCTCAAGCAGGTTTAGTGAGAATTGATCCTTTTGATCCTCATCGTTTTGTGATGGATGAAGATATTTGGTATCTTGCTGGATATTATCCTGGAGTAGATGGAGTTATTCTGCATGGAGAGAATTTTGCGAAGCACCTCATTGACAAACTTTCGGAAAATAATTTAAATTATTTTAGAAATGAATTTAGTGGGGGACAGCCTCATACTCACCTGATGGCTGATGGGCAATTAAAGACAGCCTGGGTCCCTTATAGGAGGTCTAATGTAGCCGGAGCAGCTGATGGCGGAAATAAGTTTGATCTTAATCAGTTTGATCAAAATACATTTGATTCTTGGGGGAGGATTATTGAATATGCAAGAACAAAGAATGTGGTTGTGCAGCTTGTTATTTTTGATAGCTGGCACACGAATAAAGAAGTTAAATTTGATATGCCTGACGATACTCAAGAATATGGTTTTAAGTATGATTTTTATCGTGGAACAAATAATATTAATGGTATAGACGCTGTAGATATCCTTGAATGGCATGGAGGAGATAACCAGGTAAAGAATGTTCAGAAAAATCTTATTAAGAAGATAGTGGACGAGTTTAGCAGTTACCCTAATATTATCTATGAAGTATCTAATGAAAACTTCTACAATACAGCTTGGGAATTAGAGCTTGCAGACTATCTCAGTCAATATGAAGAACAGAGAAGATTTAGCAAGCATCTTGTAATGCCGAGGGATCTGCCCATGCATACTAATGCAGCTCATGATAAACAGGATCCATCTGCTTACCATAAAACTCTTGCTAACTATTTTATAAGGGATCAACCACATGTTCTAGATAATGATTGTGGCTGTGATGGCAATGCAGATTATCAGAGGAAAATGGCATGGGCTGCTTTGACTGCTGGAGCACATCTTGATTATTTTTATGATGATCTTGCTTTTGATCCTACCTTGCTTGATACGGATACTAATACTATTAATGGAATGAAATATATTGGCTATACAAGGAAGTTTATTAATGATTTGGGAGTTGATCTAAGGGGAATGGTGCCTTCTGATTCTCTCCTCTCAAAAGGATGGGCGTATGCAAAGCCGAGAGAAGAGTTCATAGTTTATTTGATTGATGGAGGAAGCGTAAGCATTGATGAGCTGCCTTCAAGTTATGCTGCATATTGGTTTAATCCTAGAACAGGAGTTTCTAGTGTTGCTAAGGGGCCTGTTTTCAGCGCAGCTGATTCTAATGACTGGGTACTTTATATTCGGGGAAGACAAATTCCTTCTGGAGGAACAATTATTGATAATGGACAATCTGGATTTTCTCAGACAGGAACATGGAGCTCTGTTTCTTCTTCAAGCGCATATGGACAAAATTATCTTTCTGCATCATCTTCTGCAACAGCGACATGGACTTTTAGTGTTTCTGCTGGGAAATATGAAGTGTACGCGTGGTGGGTAGAAACAACTGATGCTTCTTCAACTGCTCCTTATTCGGTTTATGACGGAGATAGTTTAGAGGAGATGAAAAATGTTGACCAAACAAGGAATGGGGGAAAGTGGAATCTCCTCGGAACTTATAATATAGGCTCTGAAAGTTTAAAGGTGGGATTACAGGCAGGAACTGGTGTGAAGTATTATGCAGACGCTGTAATGATTGTACCATTAGCTCCTTGTACTGACGGGGATGGAGATGGGTATGGAACTGGATGTTCTTATGGTGATGATTGTAATGAGGCTACTAAAGCTCTTGGAGGAAGAAAATTATGTAAGTATGACAGAAGTAGTTGTAGGAGCGATACTCTTTGTGTTAGTAGCTGTCCTACTCCCCCTCAAGAGATCTGTGGCAATAGCATTGATGAGGATTGCCAGAATGGCAATATGTGTTTACAAATAATCGATGATGTGATTATTGATAATGGACAATTGGGATTTTCTCAGATAGGAACATGGAGCCCTTCTTCTACTGTAAATTATTATGGCACACCGTCTATCAGTTCTACAACCAGCGGAAATACTGCTTCATGGACAACTGCTACAGCTCTTCAAGGAACATATGATTTGTATGCATGGTGGAGTTCAAGGAAGAACACGGGTTTTTCAGACTCGCTGACAACCTCAGCACAATATAAAATTTATCATGGCAGTACTCTTTTTTCAAATCAACCTCTTTCACAAAATCAACTGGCTGTTTCTGGAATGTGGGAAAAACTGGGGAGTTATACTTTTAATAATGAGAAAGGAGAGGTGAGTTTAAATGTAGGAAGTGACGGGAAGAAGCATAATGCAGATGCTGTAAGATTTGTGAAGAGAGAATATGCTGAAGTAATCATTACTGATAATCTTGCTCCTGGAGGATCCTCTGCAACATTCTCTACGACAGGAACCTGGGATAATTCGGGGAATGCTGGATCATATGGAACAAATTCTATATACTCTCGTGATACTATTAATGGCGGAGCGAAAGCAATCTGGAAATTCTCAGATATTGTGCCGGGAACGTATGATGTTTTTGCACGATGGACTCAAGGAAGCACAAGGACACCTGCAGCACACTTCGAGATTTTTGATGGTTTGACCTCTACAACTCCTTTAGGAGATGTTGTTGTGGATCAAAGGTCAAATGGTGGAACATGGGATAATGCTGCAAATAAGCTTGGAAGGTTTACATTTGGATCAAGCGCAAGAGTTGAATTAAGAGTCAGAATCAATGATGGAGGCCATAGTGCAGATGCTGTTCGTCTAGTAAGAGCCAGTGTTTGCGCTGACGGTGATGGTGATGGCCATTCTTCAGATACCTGCGGTGGAGATGATTGTGATGATAGCAATCCTAATCGGTTCCCTGAAAATCCTGAAACTTGTGGAAACGGAATTGATGAAGATTGTTTGGGAGGCGATGCGATCTGCAGCAATCCTCCTGAAGTTATTATAGACAATCGTGCTCCTGGAGATCCCTCTGCAACATTCTCTACAGTAGGAACATGGTACAATTCAGGAGCCTTAGGATCGTATGGAACTATATCAATTTATGCTAAAACAACCAGTGCAACAACTTGGGAGGCTGTTTGGACAACCCCTGCTCCCATATCTGGAACCTATGATGTCTATGCGTGGTGGACATCAGGACCAACTTCTAGAACAACTGCAGCTCAATATGAGATTTATAATGGAAATACGCCCTTCCCAAATCCACCATTAAAGAACCAGCAAGTCAATGGAGGAGTCTGGAATCTGCTTGGAACATATTCTTTCTCAAGTAATGGAAAGGTAAAATTAAAAGTGAGTAATTCAGGAGCAGGTTATAGTTATAGTGCGGATGCTATACGATTTTTGAAGAACGATATTCCACCACCAACATGCACTGACAGCGACGGAGATGGTTTCGGCGTGGGAACAGTCCGTACAGGATGTTCAGACTCCAGGGAAGATTGTGACGATAACAAAGCTGATGATCCTGCTTCATGCCCAACTGCTATTGCATCCTGCACTGACGCTACTTCAACATGTGCGATTTGCATCAATCATAATGCTCCTCGAGAAGTTTGCGGCGATAGTGTTGATAATAATTGTGATGGAACACGAACAGAACCTATTGGCGGTGGAACCGAGGCAATTATTGATAACGAGCAAACAGGGTTTTCAACTGTCGGTACATGGTCGGTTTCTGGAGCACGCAATCCTTTTGGTACAAATTCAATATATGCCAAACCAACTACTACAACTAATGTAAAAGCTACTTGGAGTTTCTCTAACCTCCAGCCTGGATTTTACGATGTTTATGTTTGGTGGACCCAATGGCCATCCCGATCGATTGCAGCACCATACACAACTATCTTTTTGTCCGGAGGAAGTGACACCAAATTCATGAATCAACAGCAGAACGGAGGACAGTGGAATATCTTAGGTACATATGAATTTGATACTACCGGGAGTGTTACCCTCAATACTCTGCCTACTTCCACGGGGACAACCTACAGCGCAGATGCTGTGAAGTTAACCTCTGGAGGCGGTTGTGTACCTATTGCTGCTCTCAAAAAAGGAAAGGAAAAAATCCCATTCTTACGGGGAGATACAAATAGCGATGGGAAGGTTGATCTCAGTGATGCAGTCTCTATTCTTAATCTGCTTTTTAATAATGGTCCAAGCCCTCATTGTGGAGAAAGTTCTGATGCTAATGGTGACCACAGAATAGACATTTCTGACGCTATTTATCTTCTGAACTATTTATTTTCAGGTGGCCTGCAGCCTCCCGAACCTTATCAAGAAGGATTAGGGACTGGCTCAGAGTGTGATCAGCCTCTTGCATGCTGTGAATGATTTGCCTATGCTCAGTTGAGAAGTCCTTTGAGAGATAGCAATAAAGAGATAAAAGATAATGCATGTCGAGAAGAATATATGGGAGTTTCTTTTTTCTTATCAGAAAAAACCAGAAGACTCCATTTTTGAAAATGGAGATGAATGGGGACTTTTTGTGAGCCTAAAAATTCGCTGCTGAAAAAATCTCTGAACAGACTTCGCTATTTATAGCGGAGTCGGAGATTTGCGAATTTTTATGATTTCCGACGGCTCGAGTACTATTAATTCTTATTAGTCATGTATTTCAGAGGAAAATTTTCAAGAGCGGCTCATAGAAATTCTACCTGCGTAGATACTGTATTTTTACTATTGCATAAAAATCTCAAAGAAAATTCCTGCTATGAAGATAATTGACAGGAGTAATATCACAAGTTTATTTATAGGAATAGAATATTCAGGTTTTCTGTCGCCTTTCTTTTTTGCTTTTTGATTCATGAGGAGAATGAGAATGCCTGCTGTTCCTCCAGAGATTGCTCCTGAAATACCAAGAACATTTACGAATGAATTTGTTTTTGTGATTTCTGCAATGATGAAGAGGAAAAGGGGGATGAGGGAGGTGATGATCCAGGCTTTCTCTCTCTTTATTTTGTAGTCAAGGATGTACATGTCTTCGAGGACGATGCTCAGAACTGCATAGGCGGTGAACATGGTGAGGATGCCTAGAAGGATGAAAATCTTTCCAAGAGCAAGAGTTGCGATTTCTGGAGTTGCTTGCCCGAAGGCGCCTGCAATGCTTATGGCAAAGAAGGCATAGATGATAGCTGGAATGAGCGTTCCAAGGATAATCGCTTTCTTCATCATTTTTTCTTTGCCCTTCAAAATAATTTCCAACTCTGGGAGGCTGCTGTATCCAAGCATTGCGAAGAGAATCACTCCAAAAGGAAGGAAGAAATATTGTGGATTGAAATAAGCAAGGTTTTCTACTTTTACTTTTCCCATGAACATGAAGATAATAATGAGAGAGAAGAGTATTACTAGAGCGACGCTGATGGGCTCATATTTTTTAAGGCCTTTCAATCCGAAGTAAGCGAGGAAGGACATGATCAACCAGAAGATGATTCCTGAAAAGAATGCATATTGCGATGTTCCGAAAAAGATGAAGCTAAGGCTGTTGCTTTCTCCTATAAGGTATGCAAGCAATGCAGAATAGATGCCAAAGACCATAGAAAAGAACATAATTTTTCTTCCAATTTTTCCAAGATAATGTTCTGCATAGCCTGTGAGCTGATGACTTCCTTTGGTTCTGATGGAAATCTCGCCTAGATAGAGGTTGATGAGGAGCATGACAGCTGCGATGATGAAAAGATGAAGGAGGCCTGGAAGTATGCCTGCTTTGGCAAAGACGTAAGGGAGGCCAAGGATGCCAGCACCAATGGTGGTTCCAATCAAGAGGGCGATGGCGCTGATGGTTTTACTTACCATTTTCTGTCATAATCCCTCTTAGTTTGTTGTAAAAAATTCTGAATTGTAGGATAAGACTGATATCTGTATCTAAAATTTCTGAAGAACAAGCTCTTTTCTTGGCCAAAACTCATGCTCATGGGGTTTGCTGCTCTTCTCAAGCCCTCTAAAGTTTTTAAGAAATCTGGAAGCTCTGAAAAGTGAATGATAAGTGGGTCGTCAAGAATTATTTCTCCTTCTGGAAAGTTTTTTCCCAGAGGGGTTTGAGAAAGAGTAAATTGCTCAGGTGGATTAAAGGAGAAACTATACTCAACAGCTTCAAGGTACATGGCAGCATCTAAGAGGAGGACTTCAGTTTCTTTGAAGAGAAGTTTTCCATGGCGCCGTACTTCAATTAATTGCTTTAGTCGCTCTCTATCTTTTGTATGAAGAAAAGCGAAAACATTGATGAGGCCAAAGTACTGCGTTTCAGCGAGAGCTTCAAAATCTGCGTCTTTTATTTCTGCTAGAGCATGGAACAAAGGATCAGATGCCTCTTCGGCAACTAAGTGCTCGAGCTTCGCAAGCTTCACAGTTGCTCCCTCTTTTTTCATGGTTCTATAAGGTTCTCAAACTTTTTAAACTTACTTTTCTTCCTTATTTTAGGGCCTGTGATGTAGTGGATAGCATAAACGGCTTCGGACCGTTTTGGCAGGGTTCGAATCCTTGCAGGCCCATTAGCATAGGAACCAAGGTTCCTAACCCTTCACCTCCTAACGGGAGCTTGCAACTCTCTTATTAGAGGCATCCCTTTACAGATTTACTATGGAGAAAACAGAACTTCTTCAGATTCCTTGGATAGGAAAGAAAACTGCAGAGGATCTTTTTTTACTTGGGATTCTCTTCTTTCTTATGGGGTTTCATTATTTTCCGCATCGAAGAAATAAGTAAGGTTTTTAATCTCCTTCTTTTGTATTCTTATTGTTCATGATCATCCCGCTTCGGCTGGGATGATGGGGCGAGGGCTGCGGCGCTCTCGCCCTGTTACTTTGAACGAAAATATTATGGTGTATAGAGAATTATTAAAAAAAGCAATACCCTATTACAAAAAAGGAAGGACTGGCGACGTACGCCACATACAGTGGTTATACTATCAACTCCTTAAATTAAGACCGGTCATTAAAAATAAAGGATACGATTTTGATATCCTTTTTGCCTTAACTATTCTCCATGATGTGGGATATTCAAGAATACAAAAACCTTTTGATCCTTTTGATTTGCCTATAAGAAAACTTCACGCTCAAGAAAGCGCTCGTATTGCCCGAGAGATCCTGAATATTGCAGGATTCATTCGATTCAAAAGAAAAAAGACTTTCAAGCTTATAAGAGAGCATGATGCCTGGGCATTTAAGAAACCTCTGCAGGACCCTGAATGGCGAATATTTTCTGATTTAGACTTTATCTGGGAGACTTCAAGAGAAGGATTCGATATTGTGAGAAGATTTTTACACCAAAACAGAAGGGAATTTCTTAATACAGTAAAACAACATTATAAAAACAAAAAAGTAACAAATCCTTTCTTTTTATCAGAGACAGAAAAGTTATTCATCAAAAAAACAAAGAGCCACCACACCTTAAAAGGTGTGGTTTGTGACAGGCTCTTGTTTTTAGGACTTCAGAAATCGAAGATTTCTGATAGCTCTCATCATCTTTGATGATGAAGTGCTCAGAATTGAAACTTCAGAAAGCTTTGCTTTCTGAGAGTGCTCGGAAATCACCAGAATTTCCGACAACCCAAAAATACTACCACAGACTAAAGTCTGTGGTTTTCAATTCTGACATAAAAAATTTTAAGTATTGGAAGAAAAAATTAGCATAAGTTAACTCAATAGCCTCGTCATTACTTGTCTTGCAATCTTTGAATCTGCACGACGTTGGGACAGTTTCATTATTTCACCCAAAAGATAATTAAAAGCTTCTTGCTTACCGTTCCTGAAATCTTCAACCACTTTCGGATTTTTCTTGATTGCTTCTTGGCAGAATTTCTCGATTTCTTCTTCTTGCGATATCTTTTCGCTTCCTTGAAGTTTATTCTTAGGCGAGAAAGAAGCTGGAATGAATTCATTAAGGATTTGCTTAGCTTTGAGATCTGTGAGCTTCCCCGCTTTTACGAGCTGAAGAAGCTCGATGAAGTGTTCTGGCTGAATATTGACCTGGTCGAGGGTTTTTTTGTTCCAATTTAAAACTCTGAGAAGTTCGATGGTTACCCATGATAAGGCAAATTTGGGATCCACTTTTTCTGCAATTTCTTCAAAGAATTCTACTACCTCAAGATTTTTTGTGAGAATATCTGCATTCTTTTTATCAATTTTATGTTGCATGATCAGCTTTTCCAATTTTTCTTGAGGGGACTCTGGGAGTTTGTCTTTAATCTCTTGGACCAAAGATTCTGGGAGCTTGATAATAGGAAGGTCTGGGTCTGGGATGAACCTATAATCTTCTTCCTGCTCTTTGGTGCGCATGAGGATAGTTTTTCCTGATTTTTCATCGAATCTTCTAGTTTCTCTTTTTGCTGGCTCTTTTTGCTGGCGCTGGGCTTCAAATTCAATCGCCTTTTTTATCGAGTCGAGGGAATTAATGTTTTTGATTTCAACTCTTTCCCAGCCTGTGGAGACGTTAACATCTGCTTTGATGCCTGCTTCTTTATCAAGAGTTTTGATGTAAGCTAAAGTAAGGACGAGACTTTTGAGCCATTCTATAACCTGCTTAGAGGAAGTGAAGTCAGGCTCTGTGACAATCTCTACGAGTGGAAGGCCTGATCTATTGTAATCGATTTCCCCTGTTTCTGGATTCCAGGCAGCTGGATCTTCCTCGAGGTGAATGCACCTTATTCCGATTTTTTGGAAAAGGCCTTTTTCTCCGATAGGAATGGAGTAGGAGCCAGACATAGTGTTTTGGTAGCCCTTGGGAAGGTCAGGCCAGCTGTAGTGTTTTCTTTGCCAGATTAATTTTTCTGTGTTTATCTTGCAGCCGAGCATAGCTGCTATTTTTATTACGTCGTGAATCGCTTCCTTGTTGGGTAGCATGGGCTTTGCTCCGGGCTGGCCGGTGCATGTGGGGCAGATGTTGGTGTTTGGCTCAATGGTAGATTTTTGTTTGTAGGGTGTTGAACAAGTGCAGAAAAGTTTTTCTTTGGTGAGGAGATAGCCATGGATTTCAAGGCCTATTTTGAGTTTGTTGTCTTGCTCTGTTTGATCGGTTTTGAGAACTTGTTTCTGCTTTGATAATTTTGGCATCATTGTAGAGCGAAGAAGGATTAATAAAGATTGCTCTGGCCTGTTAATGCATCAATCACCAAAATTTATCCCTCATCTAAAATTACAAATACAAAACAGCTAAAGGCCCTGTTAAATCATATACCTTCCATAATACTCCCCTTAACACACTAATAATAAATATCTCTTTTTTCGAAACTTTTAACTCTAATTCGGCCAAATGCGCCTCTAGCTCCCTGCGCCTTTTTCCCAATTCTTCAATTTTGTTTAAACGAAAATTATAAAAAAGCTCATAAAAAGCATGTTCATAAGAAGCCAGCATCTTCGTAAACTTAATAATCGGCTTACTCACCGTAATCTTTTTAGAAATGATATATCGTAACATTGTCCTATAATCACGAGAGACTCTCTCTAATTCCTCTATGATAACGTACAAAGGCCCCATTCTTTTAAAACCAGAAGTATGGCCCATGTTAATTGCCCTTCTGCAGTAATCAGAAAATTTTCCAACTTCACTTTTCAATAAAATAAGCATCTGCATCCATTCAAAATCTTTTTTTTCAATAGCTTCGGCTGATTCTTCAGCTATTTGATTTACAATAAGAAAAAACCTTCTTAGTACAACATCAAACTCGCCAAAATCATTTTTTCCAATATTCTTTAAGTCAAGATTTTCCTTAGTCTGGTTAAGAATTTCAAACCCTGAAACAGATCTTTGAATAGCATCTTTTACATCAGACAATTCGTAATGAGAGCTAAAATCTATATGGATATCATCATATCCTGCCTTGTAGCAAGCAGTAATAATTCTTCTTAAGGTATATTTCATACCTTTCACGTCGATAGATAATTTTCTTGCAGGATAGCGCGCTTCAGTCCCGATTATAAGATTATTTTCGGCTAATTCTATATCGACTTCTCCTCCCTTGCTAAGATTATTTTTCTTTATCCATTTCATCGGCAAAACAATTGTCAGAGATGAATTTCCATGCTGAATCAATTTTCTTTTCATAGCAAACCTAAAAAAGAGGAATATATAAACTTTTCTAAAAAATGTATTCAAAATACATTATGTATGCACAAGATTAAAATACTAATTTTGGCTGAAGATTAAATAAGTAAAAACAATTTGAATGATAGATTAAAGATTGAATTCAACAGAATTGCACTAATCGCTCATTTAGCAATGTTATCATGAGAACTGTTTTTTATCCCATAAATGGGGTAGGGTTAGGGCATATAAATAGAACTGCATGCATAGCTAGGGAATTAAAGAAAGTTGACCGCAATGCTTATATCTTTTTTGTGACAGATTCACCTCATACGCAATTTATTGAGAAAGATTTTCCATTATTAAGATTGCCTTTGCCAGATAACCCCATTAATCTTATCAATAATGAGGAATCTAAAGTATTTCCTTCACGAATGAATGAAAATATCTTTTTAAAAGCACTATCAGAAGTTAGACCGCATGCAGTGGTATATGATTATAAAATCTCTTTAAAGGCCCTGAAATATGCCGAAAGCCAGAATATAAAGAATATTTTAATTCTGCGGAAAAAGAAAGAAGAGTTAATGGATGAAGCATATGGACAGATCTTGAAATTTGGCTTATTTGATAAGATAATTGTGCCTCATGAGAGGGAAGAGTTTGGAAAATTTCCATCTGATTTAGAATCAAGACTGGAATTTGTAGGCCCTATAATGAGGGAAGTTAATCCAGAAGAGAAGAATAATTTGATAAATAAATATGATCTTCGTGATAGCGATTTTGTGATTAGTGCTTGTTGTGGCGGGGGAGGATTTACTCCAGAAACAAACAAATTTTTAGCCAGTGTATCTAAGGCATATTCTTCAGTAAATAAAAGAATTGATAATCTAAAAACGATCTTGATTGCAGGGCCATTATATAAGGGGATAAATGCCCTGAAATTTGATAAGGAAATTAAGTATACAACATTTGAACCAAATCTTAGGGAACTTTTTGAATTATCCCATCTTGCAATTATTCAAGGAGGATATAATACTATAAATGAGATTATAGACTCAAAAACACCTTCAATAATCATTCCTGCTAAGAGAAGCGGGGATGATCAAGCTGAAAGAGCTAAATTTCTTGAAAGTCGCGGGGCTGCGAAGGTAATTGAATATGACGATTCTGCTTTGGCATCCGCGATTTATGAATTTTATAAAGATAAGCAATCTCTTCTTGATGTTAAATCTAATCTAGAAAAACTCAAGTTTATTCCAGGAAACAAGAAAGCAGCAGAAACTATTTATAATCTATGCAAGGGCTGTGAAGAATTAGAAAAAATTAGCATAGAAACCAATGAAAAAAATTCTTTGGAAAGAGTAATCGAAGAGATAAAAGAAGCAAATGAAAAAGGGTTTAAAGCCATAGAATTAGTGGGGGAAAGGCATTTTATAGAGCAAAATTTATCGAGACTGCAAGAGGCTGGAGCGAATAGATTCGAGGTTTATTCAGAAGAGGATTCTCACCCCGAAAGCTTAAAGGGGTCTTTATTGCTTAAAAAAGATTTATCTGTTATTGTCCGAATAGGGGACGAAAATATTTCTAATCTTAGAAAAACAATAAGGCAATATTCTAGGCAAGGGGTAAAGAGGATTAAGCTGATTATTCCCGATAAAGAATTTAAGGAAGGGCATAAGGAAGACCTGCATAAAATACTTAGGATGCCAAAAAAGGCAAAATTGGGATTTTCTATTTTTTTAAAAGAGAATATTAGGGAACATAGCTTAAGAGAAGATTCTCATTATTGGTTTGAGGAAGATTATAGGCTGCCAAGGTTGGAGAGTGTTAATTTGAGAGTTGTACAGAAATGTGATGCAAAATGTTATTTTTGTGATCATTGGCGCATAAAGGACCCTTATAAAAATAGTATGGATGATTTAGATAAAATATTAAATAAAATTGTTTCACTTGGTGCTTCAGATGTTATTTTAAATGGAGGCGAACCAACAGTCTATCGCCATCTTGGATATGCCATCGGAAGGGCAAAAGAATTTGGGTTAAAAGTTAATATCAATACAAATGGTATGTCATTTGCTAATTCTAACTATGCTAAAAAGATTATGGAAAAGAAGCCAGACTCATTCCTCATATCATTTGTGTCACATAACGAAGAAGAAACTGATAAAATACGGGGAGTAAAAAGAGGACTACAGCGCTCGTTAGAGGGTTTGAGAAATATAAGAAAGCTTTCGAAGGATGTCTATATAAAAACAAATACTGTGATTATGAGAGATAACTATAGAGACATAGATGGGCTTGTGGAGTTGGTTGGAGAATATGTAAATAAAATAGGGCTTTCTATGGTTGATACACTGAAGGACGTCGACAATTCTGATAAAAGATTAAATGTGGATCAAATGGCAGAATTTTATTTTGAGATTTTGCCTAAAATAATTAAAAAATGCGAAAGATATAATGTTCAGTTAACTGTTGCTCCATTTTTTACGCATCTCCTTAGTAAGAAGTTAGATTTGTTGGGAAAGGACTCTGATGTTAATGAGGAGGTTATAAAATTGCTTCAGGATAAAAAAGGGGTGAACGAAGTGAGGGCTTTTTCAAGAGGCTATTATGGAAAACATTTTTATCGTTCTAATTCATGTTTTGTACCTGGGAGAAATCTTTACCTTATGGCAAATGGAGATGTTTTCCCATGCGTTCGAACCATTGGCTATGACGACAGGTATATTATGGGGAACGTGCATAAAAGCAGCATTGAAGAAATTATCTCTCAACCAAGATATATTGAATTTGTCAAAGATGCATCAAAGCACGATGTTTGTGCAACTTGCAAAAATCAGTTTACTGCAAATTATTTAACAAATATTGCATCTCAAGGAGTTTTTATAGAGGAATGAGACTTAATGTTTTACGAACTCCCATAATTTATTAAACCTGTTTTTTCTTCTCCGAGCATGTACGAACCCAAACCTCTTTTTATTGAAAGAATGCAGAAACTTCTTGGTGGAGAGGAAGAATTCCAGAGATTTATGGAATTTGCCCGGAGAAAGCCCGTGAATAGCATTCGGTGTAACACTTTGAAGATTTCTATTGAAGATCTGAAGAAGAGACTTGAAACCAAGGGCTGGAAAATTAAACAGCCTTTTGCGGATTATAATGGATCAATGGTGATTGAAAACGAACTTCTCCCAGGAGAGCTTGGCAACAATAAGGAGCATCTTCTTGGATATTATTATGTGCAGGAATTGAGCAGCATGCTTCCGATTCTGGCTTTGCAGCCTCGAGCGGGAGAATTTTTTCTTGATTTGACTGCTGCTCCTGGAAGCAAGACAGGACAGGCAGCTGCGATGATGGAAAATCAAGGGACAATTATTGCAAACGAGCATACAATTGATCGGATAAAGATTTTGGCTGCAAATTTGGAGAGAATGGGAGTTACAAATACTATTGTGACGAGACACGATGCCGTTCAGTTGTGCAAACGATTGTACGAGCGAGGATTTAGATTTGATAAAATTCTTGTTGATGCTCCTTGTTCTGGGGAAGGGACTCTTCGGAGTAGTCCAAAGACTTTTTTGATGTGGAATATTCACGGCATCGAGAAACTTTCACGACAGCAAAGAATTATTTTACTTTCTGCGGTGAACTTGTTAAAAGAAGGAGGAGAAATTGTTTATTCGACGTGCACGCATGCTCCTGAGGAGAATGAGAGGATTGTTCACGCAGCCCTTGAGAAATATCCTGATTTGAAAGTAGAGAAAATTCAATTGCCTTTGAAGACAAGGCCTGGTTTGGAGGCATGGGAGAAGGAAAAATATGATCTTTCTTTGAAATATGCGTGCAGAGTTTATCCTCAAGATAATGATTCAGAGGGATTTTTTGTGTGCAAGATGAGGAGGAAAGGATGAAAATAAGAGAACTTAAAGAGAACGATAAAGAAAATTGGATTAAGTTGGCAAAAGAGGCTGATAATAGAGATAAGGAATGGGCAGAAAAAAGAATTAAGTCTTATACTTCTAAGAAAAAGAAGAAAATTTTATTTGTATTAGAAGAGAATAATAAATTAGTTGGTTTTGTTGGACTTAAAGGAGAAGATATAGAAGAGAATGTACCAGCTATTTTCAACAAGGACTATGCTTTAGTCACATGGATTGCACTTATACCTCGTTTTAGGCAAAGAGGAATGGGCTCAAAATTACTGAGGCACTGTGAGGAATATATAAAAAAGTGGAAGAAGAAAGGTATTTGGCTGGGGTGCAGAGACAAAGTAATCTCTTTTTATATTAAACATGGTTATAAAAAATATGGGACTTTCATTAATGAAAATGGAAAAGAGGAAAACCTCGTGGTCAAGGAGTTAAGATGAAAATTAGAAAACCGATAGTATGTATTGTCACAGGAGCGCCAGGAGCAGGTAAATCATCCATTTCTAAAGAGCTGGCCAATCACTTTGATATGAGCACATATATCGATGTTGATTCTATAAGACATATGATCAAGTCCGGTTATATTAGTCCTTTTCCATTTACGAAGGAAGCCAAGAGACAAATAGAGCTTTCAATGCAAAATGCTTGTTTTTTAGGGAAGAATTTTCTAAAGCAAGATTTTAATGTTTTCATTGATGATGTATTAGAAAGAAGAAGTCAAATTGAGTATTACCAGAGTTGTTTTAAGGGAAACAAACTCTATATTTTCCTATTATTTCCTAAAAAAGAAATTCTTAAACAACGTGATAAGTTAAGAGGAAAGAGCGCAATGGGAAAGAGAACTATAGAGCTATATGGCCTATTTGAGAGAAATTTAGACGATAAAGACTGGCATATTATTGATAACTCTAATGAAAATTTAAAACAAACTGTTCAAAGAATTAAAAAGATAATCGACAAGAGATGAAACAAACAAATTTCCTTAAAGATTTTATTGAAGACTGTAGGTATTATGATCATGAGCAGAAGGAAGTAAAACATATTTTGAAAAGTGTAGATCTTAGAGGGAAGACTGTTTTGGATGTAGGCGCAGGAATTGGAAGACTGGCCTTTCCTTTAGCACGATATGCAAAAGAGGTGGTTGCCGTTGATCAAGACCGCCGGCTTTCTCCTTATTGGAAACTGCATGGAAGGAAGAATGTGACCTTTGTGAACACGACCGTAGAGCAGTATTTGAAGAATAGAAAGAAATTTGATGTGATTCTGCTTGCTTGGCCAACCCTTGATTTTCGTATTTTTTCCTCTTTGAAAAAAGCAATGCATGAGAAGAGCATTTTTATCCTCTTCATGTGCGCAGATGATTCTGATTTTGAAAGTGTTGTTGATAAGATTGGGATTGTTAGAAAGAGTCACTTTAGCAAATCAATTAAGAGGAAGCAGAGATTTCTTAAACATCTTTTAAGCGCTTTCTCATGGATTCGTAAGGACAAAGTAAAGACTTCCTATATCTATCCAAATGAGTATGTTGCCTTTAGAATATTAAAGAATGGATTTAGGATGTGGTATGCACTTACTTTGCACAACAAAGCAGAGGAAAATTTGAAGAAGATTATCCATAGACATAAACGCGGAAAGAAGATTGTTTTTCAAGAGGAGGATTGGTTTTACCTTTTCAAACATGCCGGCTGAAATGATTGATAGAAGAGAGAAAGAAAAGATTCTTGAGCAATTAGGAGAGAGGTTTGGGATTGAGAAATTACCTTATCTTTTATTTAAGACAGGCAAAGAGAAAACTCGAGGATTTTCAGGGCATCTTTCGAGGGAAGAATTAAAGCATTTAATGGACGCTGTTGTTGTTGAGATTATTGGAATTTATCTTTTAAAAGAAGACAAGCACGAAGCATTTCGATTGAGTTTAGATGGGACACATCTCTTAAGCAGTTCTTTGAAGAAAAATATTCTTGATATTTCTAATGAGCAGGCTGCGCATTGGCTGAAAGGAGAGGATATCGAAGTTGATAAGGAGTTATTTGGATTTTATGCTATTAAAAATAATGGTGATTTTTTAGGATGTGGGAAAGCTTCTCAAGGAAGGCTTGTGAACTTTATTCCGAAGGAGAGGAGGATACGATAATTATCTTTGAGCATCACTTAAATTTAAGAGGGTGATCATATACATTTATTCTAATATCTTCGTAATTTAATTCCCAATATTCGAGATCCTTTCTTAATTGTTCTTTCTCTTGAGAATTCTCTGCATTTTTGAGCATCAATTCAAGAGTTGCTCTTCCCCCTTCTTTTGTTGGGCGAAGATTATTCCAGACGATTGCATCGGCTAGATGTTGACGATATGTTTGATGAAATAAAATAGCTTCTTGAACGATTGGCAGCAATATTTCTGCATATTTTATTCCCTTTAGGGGTTTAATACCCCGATGCTCTGCATCGGTAATTATTTTAGTTTTTAAGTTGATACCCCGGAGCTCTGCTCCGGTGGGAGAGTTCATTTTGAGAACAGGCGTTTCTTGTTTCTTATCTTTGCTCATGGCTTTTTTTCCCTTTATTTCTATTTAAATTTAATGAGGTTAGAGGATACTTATTTAAACTCATTTTGAAATGGGATTTTATGAATCAGAAAGAACTCGCAAACTTTAGGAAAGCGGGCGATATTTCCAAGAAGGCTTTTGCCTATGCCCAAGAGTTAGTGAAACCTGGGATGAAATTATTGGAGATTGCGGAGAAAATTGAGGCTAAAATTTTTGAACTTGGGGGGAAACCAGCGTTTCCTGTGAATTTATCTATGAATGATATTGCTGCCCATTATACTTCTTCTTATGATGATCAGGGTGTTGCTCATGGATTATTGAAAGTTGATATTGGCGTGCACATTGAAGGTTGTGTTGCTGATGGAGCTTTGTCTCTTAATTTAGACAGAGATGATGAGCATGAGAAATTGATTCAAGCTTCTCAGGAGGCCTTGGATGAGGTGCTGAAGAAAGTGAAAAAGGGAGTGACCCTTGCTGAAATAGGGAAACTAATCCAGGGGAGGATCGTTAAACAGGGGTTTTCTCCTATTGGAAATCTTTCAGGGCATGAAATTCTGCCTTATGTTGTTCATGCTGGCCTTACGATTCCGAATGTTGATACAGGGAGTTTAGTGAAGCTGGATGAAGGAGTTTATGCGATTGAACCTTTTGCGACGACTGGGGCAGGATCAGTGTATGAAGGAGGATCTTCTGGAATTTATCAACTGAAGCAGAAGAAGCCTGTGAGGGATTCTGTGGCTCGGGAAATGCTGGGTTTTATTGAAGAAGAATATCAAACGCTGCCCTTCTGCTCCCGGTGGATGGTGAAAAAGTTTGGCACGCGCGCTTTAGTTCTTCTTCAGATCATGCATCAACAAGGAATTTTGCATCATTATCCCCAATTAATCGAGAAGCAACATGGCATCGTGAGTCAGGCAGAGAAAACGATTATGATCACGAAAGATGGTGTTGAGGTTTTGAATTGATCCTAGGGTAGATACCCCAAGGTCTTGCCTTGGGGAAGATTCGTCCGTGGGACTTGGGTCTTGCCCAAGGGTAATACCCTTTATTTCCTGATAGATGGAGCCGGTAATATACATCTTTAAAAACTTCCAAAAAAAGCGAAATAAAGAAATTGTCTAAAACCAAGAAAATATTAAAATATTTTCTGCGCCCCGAAAACTTATGTTTTCGCGGTTTCGCTACCCTCGCAGCAAGCTACGGCGTATCAAACCCAGATTTTAAAATGAATATGACATCAATCATTAAAACAAGCCCGCTTGAAACTCTTTGCCAGCTCTTGCCAAGGGAAGAACTTCATGGAGAAGAGGTAATATTTATTTATCAGCATCTATTTGATACGAAACGAAGTTTCCCTCTCCATCATTATCTTAAAAATTTTAAAGATATCTTTACAAAGATTTCCTTGGAGCGAATAACCAGAAAATACCCTGAATTAAAGATAGAAGGGCTCGACGGAGAACACAAGAATAACTCTGAGAAATATATCTTCACGAGAGATGCTATTCAGAGAGTGTATGTGCATTCTAGCAAAAATAGAAGGATTTTGGCTGTTTATGAAAACCTCGTTAGAGTAGACGGGATTCCGACAATTATTGAATCTTCAGTAACAAAATTCCCGAAAGTATGCCCTGACAAGATTAAGATTTTACATAAAGCTTTAGGTGTTTCTCCCCAATATATTATGGTTTCTCCTCCAGAACATCTTGCAGCTTTGAATGCTCAGTATTTTCAAAGACTTGGCGGCCTTATAGCTCTTTTTTCTATATCAGAAACAGCTTTTAAAGAAACTGTGGAAGGATTAATACAAGGAACTGGACTGAAATATACAAAGTTATAAAAACATTCTTTCTCTCCTTTGAGAATGATTATCGCTGACTTGCAAATACACTCTAGATATGCGCGGGCATGCAGCAAGGATATTACTATTGAGAATCTTGAGAAATATGCTCGTATGAAAGGGCTGCATTTGCTGGGGACAGGAGACTTTCAGCATCCTCTCTGGAGGAAGGAGATTGACGAGAAACTGAAAGAGGACGAGAAAGGGGTTCTTTGGAGCAAGACTGGATTTCCGTTTCTCTGGCAGACTGAAGTTTCTTTGATGTATGCTCAAGATGGAAGAAGAGCTGTGCATCACTTGATTTTTTCTCCCCATCGCGACGCGGCAGATGCGGTTACGAAATACCTGGGAAGCAAGGGCAGACTAGACTATGACGGGAGGCCGATTTTTGGGATTTCCTCTCCGCAATTGGTTGAAGATCTAAAGAGCATTTCTGATGATATTGAGATTATTCCTGCGCATTGCATGACTCCGTGGTTCGGCCTTTTTGGCTCGAAGTCTGGTTTTAATTCTTTGAAGGATTGTTTTCAGGATCAGGTTGGGAAGGTGCATGCAATTGAGTCTGGAATGAGCGCTGATCCTTCGATGCTTTGGAGGCTGATGGAGAAAGTGGCTATTGTTTCATTTTCAGATGCCCATAGTTTTTGGCCTTGGAGACTTGGCAGAGAAGCGACGATGTTTAACTTTAATGCAGATGATTTTTCTTATAAAGACATTATTCAGGATATTCGGAAGAATGCTATTGTCGGGACGATTGAGACAGATCCTGCTTATGGAAAATATCATTGGGATGGGCATCGTAATTGCAATTTTTCATGTTCTCCAAGGAAGACAAAAGAATTAAACGGGATATGCCCGGTGTGTAAGAAGGAGATGACTATCGGAGTTGACTACAGGATTGAGCAGTTGGCGAAGATGCCTGCGGGTTTTTTTCCTCCGGATAGGAGGAAGTTTTATAAAGTGCTTCCGTTGCATGAGATCCTTGCATTTTTTCTGAAATCGTCTCTTGCGAGCAAGAAAACATGGCTGCTTTATAATCAGATGATCGAGAAGTTTGGGAACGAGTTTGCTGTTTTGATCGAGAAAGATAAGCCCGAAATTGTTCAAGCGGGATTTGATGAGGTCCTTGCTGAGCTGATTATTAACAATAGAATCGGAAATTTAAAGATTAAACCAGGGTATGATGGAGTGTATGGTGAGATACAATCGGCGGTGGAGCAGAAGAGGCTGGTGTAACCTCAGAAATTTATCTTCATAGTCTTTAAATAGGATTTATAGTTTTCCTATGCATGAGAAATTTTAAATCTTTGGACCAAATTGTGAAAGATTCCACTGTTGCTCGTGGAGATCTCTTGCTTGTTCAAGATATTTTTCTTACCCTCGGAAAAGGGCTTTATGGCAGATTAACTCCTGTTTTTTATGGGGGCGTCGATACCTATGTTAGTCGTGGGCGAGATGGTTTTAAAGAAGGTGAAAGATTTGAAGGAGTTAGAGTATTCCATTTCATGCATTCCTCTGGATCGTACGGGGCTGTGAATGAGCATCATACCCATTTTTATGATTATTCCGATGGTTTGTTTTTACCGTTTCATTACGATGGGGAGGAATATACAGCCGCATATGTGTATGCTCTCCTTCTCAAAAAAGAGGAGTTTCTTGGAGAAGGTGTTCAAAAATGAAAATCTCATGAGGGTTGGGATGATGATTGCCCTCCTCATTTCTTCGATGACTGATCTCCTTTTCAGTATCTCCGCATAGCATATGTCTGCTTGATTTATCCACTCATCAGAATCGTCTGCTTACGTCAGATTCTGGCTTCTCTATTTTACTCTCTACGGAGATACTGCTTTTGTGAGCTTTGCGTACATATTATTTAATTTTCTCAAAATAAGATAATCTTGCCCTATTGTGCAAGATTATTCTTGCACTGACTTGAACAAATTTACTATGAGTTCTTATCTTGCTGATAATACCATAAACTCTCTTAAATGTGGAATGAAAACTTTCGCAATGAACTCTCTGATAATATTTTGTAAGCCAAGCAATAACATCTGTAAAAAACTCAAGATACATGTCTGTCCAACCATTACCGCCATTAATTCTGTTTATCTTCTTTGGATAAACATATGGAACAATTTCTTTCTCAACTATTTTTCTAACTAATTCTCTATCGTTAAATCCCGAATCCAATCTTAAGCTATCTCCCTCGACTTCTTTGACTAATGAATGCATTGCTTTGCATTCATCTATTCCAGAGAAATCAAATGCTTGAACTACTTCTCTTGAATCTACAATAGAAGTTAAAAATTCTTTAGTAGATTTTCTGTTTAATCCATAGTTTTGTTTTCTTGAAGTTTCTAGTCCAGAACCATCACCCATTAAGCAACCATCTGAATCTTTATTTCGGTCAAATATCTGTTTTAGGATGAATGCAACTTCAAACTTGTTATAGGCGTTACCTATAACTCTATCGTCTATTTTTTCATTAATCCCTACAAATGGACCGATAAGTTCAAGCCATCCTTCTGCTTTTCTTTCGACAAAGCCTAATGCTTCACAGATTAAGACTGCCTTAGTTAATATTTTTGGATCTGTTATTGGTTTTCCAACTTTTCTTGGAGGGTCTTGGCATTTATCCACTTCTCTTTTGATAAAGAGAAGTGTCTCTTTTGCATCACTTATCTGCGAAAGAGTATACGCATTCCAGTTAATTTCTCTTGGCTTTTTATCCTCGTAAAATTTTATCCTTTTTTCTTCTTGCTTCATTCGCATATCTCACTAATGCCCTAAACTCTCTATTGGGATATCCTCTCTCTTTCATATTATCATTGTGCTTAATAACTATTTCTCTTTTGTGAAAGATAAATTCATAATATTTAAATAGTAATGTGCCTAATGATAAGATGATGTATATCAGAAACAAAAAGGTGAAAGGCTATACGTACTATTATCTTGTTGAAGGTAAACTCGACAAAAGAGGGAAGGTTAAGCAGAAGGTGATAATGTATTTGGGCAATGTCAAACACATTTTAGAAGTTTTTAATTACTATAAATCTTATAAGAAGCGTTGAATATCTACGCAAAGCCGCTTTTATGCGAATCTTTTTAAACAAATCATTTCTCTTCCTGATATGCCTCAATAGCTCAGTTGGTAGAGCATCAGTTTTGTAGCCTAAGAACCAAGGTTTCTAAGGATTCACTTCCTTAACGGTCGTGAAGTAAATTACTGCAAAAAAACTGAGGGTCGGGGGTTCAATCCCCTCTTGAGGCTTTGACCATTTTAGTTCGCAAAAAGGGGCACAAGATTTAAATAGAAGCTGTGGTTCTCTTCTCCATGGTCTTGATATATGCGGTACCTGGCTGCTTCCCACTGACTCGTATTAGGTAGTCGAACTCGATGTCCGGGCTCAGTGTTCCTTTCGCTGCAATACTGAACTCAAAGAATGCAATCCTCCCACGAGCGACTTCTTGAGATATGTGGGATGCTGTCCATTCATACGTCTCTGGCGACAGATCTATGGTCGCCAAATCTCCACCGTCATCTGTTTCACCCAGCAGGTCATCATTCAGGATAATCACATTTAAATACATCCTTCGCCTTTTGATGTTACAAAAGAGGATAGTGATTTATGCACTATATTTAAAAGGTGAATTCACTATATTACATGTACTATGGTGGCAAGTGAAGACTTCTTTAAGATATACGCAAGTTTGCCTCTTGAAGAACGAGAGCATGTCGTTGCTGTACTTGATGGAGAGCCTATAAGCTGGAATTTAGCTTATCAGGAAATAAAGAACAACACCAAAAAATCCCAGAAAATCTTAAATATATTAAAGGAATTAGAGATCATATGACAAAAGAAGAAAATTCAGAAACTGAAGAGCTTAAGAAAGAAATTGTTATTGAGAGATTGCGCCAGACCTCTCCAAAAGTTAGAGTTTCTTTTGGCGGATCGGACAAATTTATGGATAGAGACGAACTAATTGAACAGGTGAAAAATGGAACAGAAATTGGAGAGAAAATTATCAGAGTTCAAATTGCATACTTACAAGCTTTCAAAAAAGGATTGTTAACGGGAATATAATGGCTTGCACTCTTTTTTCTCGTCCAAGACACGATAGTACCGTGGAATATCTTTATTTATACAGCAAGGAACTTATAAACGAATCTCAAAGCTTAGGTCATAAAACATTTAATAAAGAAGGGGCTGATGCTAATCGATTAACAATCCTCAACATGATTAATCATCAGAAACCACAATTTATTATGTTTAATGGGCATGGGAAATCTGATGCTATTTGTGGGCATAATGACGAGATAATTATTTCAGCTAAAGAAAATCCCGAAGCACTAAAAAGTTCTATCACTTACGCTCTCTCCTGTTCATCTGCGTTTAAATTAGGGCCAAAAGCGGTAGAGAAAGGAACATTATGCTTTATTGGATACGACGATGATTTTGCTATTGGTCGAAACCCAGAAAGCGAAGCAGCTCCTGCAAAAGACAAAATTGCAAGGCTTTTCTTAGAACCGTCAAATATTCTTGTTAAAGCTATTCTTAAAGGAAACACCGTTGCAACAGCGATAGAAAAAGCAAAAAGAAAGATGAATGAAAATTTAAGTTACCTTCATACAACTGAAGACTTTCCAGAAGCGGCAGATTATGCGCCTTACCTATTCGGAAATTCTCTTGGACTCACTGCGCATGGAGACCAGCAATCGTCACTTAACTGATTTTTTTAAGTAAAATACCGTCGAAAAAATCAAAAACAGAAAACTATAAATACTTCCTCATCGTAGAAATAAAAGAGGTACAAAAGAAGTATCTGCTAAGGACTTGTATCTGAATTTCTAGCCCCTCTAGAGGCTTTGAATGGGATGTTCCCTCTCTCAAAAAATGTAGAGGTTCTGTCCCAATAATTTATATATTGACTTTGCGTGCTTGATTTATGAAAAAGAAAAAAGAGGATGAAGAAGAGGACGTTGAGCATAAAGTGCATGAAATGCTGAAGATGTCTGAGATCAGCTTGATTCTTGATACGTATGATGATATTTTTTCTGATTTTGATCCGAGAGCTTATTTTGAGAGGGCGTTATCTGTGGATTTTTTAGAGGAGGCAGAGAGAGCAAGTGCGGGGAAATCTTCTCATTTTTTCGAACTCAATTTTTTGATTCCACAAGCACAGAGGGATCTTTCTAAGGAGGCTATGATTCGAAAAAGATTAAAGGAACATTTTAAGAAACATTTTTCTCATTATGAGAAAGAGCAGAGGACCATTATTCGGAAAGGATTAGGTTTTACATTTTTAGGAGTTGTCTTGATGTTTTTGGCTGCTTTTGTTTTCTATAAGACCCGTGAGACCTCAAGTCTTTCCGCATTTTTGGTGGTTCTCTTTGAGCCTGCAAGCTGGTTTTTATTTTGGGAGGGGCTGAATCAGGCGATTTTTGAATCAAAGAAGATTAAACCAAAAGTTTTATTTTACAAGAAAATGTCGCAGTCCCATATACATTTTTTCCCTTATTGAGGGATGCTTACTCAATGTTTATAAATTCTTTTTACTTCTTTTTTGAAACGAACAAACGTAACATGATCTTTGAGCATCCTAGAGTACGGAATTGGAAGAAGCATTTGGCTGTTTATCAGTATAAGCGAAGGACTGTTTTTGGGCTTTCGCTTCTGCTCCTGCTGATGATTTACTTTTTCAAGAACGCTTCTTTCATTCTTAGGGCTGTTTCCACTGCAGGGCTTTTGATTTTTTTCTATGTCCTCGACCATTCGTTTGATATACGATTTAGAGCCAAGCATTATTTGTTTATTCTTATTATTGCTATTTTTACCCTGCTTCTTAGCCCGTTTTATTATATTTATCCGAATTATGACAAGATTCAGCACTTTTTTTTGCCTCTTCTGATCTCTTCTATTGTTTTTTATATGGTTTCTCATTTGAGGATCGAGCTGAAATGGAAGCTTACCTTCACTTTTTTTATCACCATCGGCATTTTAGGATTGTTTGAGCTTGGAGAGTACGCGCTTGATTATTTCTTTGACCTAAAATTGCAGGGAGTTTATCTTAGGGACCTTCATGGCTTTGAGAAATTTAACCTTATCGTAGACAGGATTGATGATACTATGATTGATCTTTTTCTTGGGATTTTAGGATCTTCTCTATATGCAATTATTTTTGGGATTGTAAAAATGAAGGAAATTTTTCCGAGATACTTATGAGCCATTTTCCTATGACTCGTGACATTCTGAGGTTTAAAAACTGAGTTTTCTTACTTTTAGTGATTATCACCCGTTATCAACAATCTCGATTTTGTTCGCATTACTTAAGATTGCAGCGACTTCCTTAGGAATATTTACGATGTCTCCTTTTTTATAAGGGCCGAATTTTTCTCCCTGCATTCCCACAAATTCATCCATGTCCTCTTTGAAGACGACAAGATTATTTTTGATTTCTCTTTCAATCTTTCCATTAAGAATAGAGGAGACTTCTTTATCCACCTTTTCCATGCTGGTGATGATTTTGTCGAAGAGCTCTCTTTCAATAGGAAGCATATTCTCGAAGTCTTTTTTAGAGATGCCGGTTTCGGTTGCAACAAATGCTAGGTTGAGGAGTTTTTTCTTTCTTCTCAGCATGAGTTCTTTGAAGATGAAGAGGGCGTTTTCAAATTGCTTTTTTGACTTGATCATTGCTTCTGAGAAGAGATCATCCTGCTTTGAGGAGAATTCTTTTCTCTCTTGGAGATACTGTGAGACTGAGGAGATGAAGCTTGCATGGAGGGTTTGGAGCTGTTCTGCATATTTCTCTTTTCTGAGAGCTTCATAGAGATCATTGTAGGTGAGCATGTTTTCAGAAGGGATGGGGGTGATTTAAAGATTGTTGTCTCAAAAAGATAGATGGCAAGAGAGATTATAAGGGTGTTTCTCATTTGGGCTGCTATGGGCTTTATAAATCAATTTTTAGCGTATCTTGGGGCATGCCCTGCTTGCTCTTCTTTTGAAAAGAGGATCCTTTATGGAGAACGTATTCCTTTTATGATCGATGCCAAGAGAGTTGATGTTGTTTCTTTCAAGGAAGTTTGTAGAGGATGCGCACATTATGTGTTCGAGATTTTTGAGCCACGAAGGGTTTCTGTTTCTGACCTCAGAAAGGAAAGAGGCATTGAGGAAATTGCTGAAGAAGGATCATTTGGCTTGCATGAGGTCACGAGATATTACTATCATGGCGTTGAGGTGGGGAGCATTGTAGGAGAGCGTTCTTTTAAGAGGCGGTTTTTTAGAAAGGGCAATAAATATTTATAAGCTTGTTTTCTTCCTTTTTTACAAGGACCCGTAGTCCAGTGGTTAAGACGTCTCTTTGACGTAGAGAAGATCACAGGTTCGATCCCTGTCGGGTCCATGGCCTATTTTCATCACATTTAGGGGGAAGAAGATATGGCTCCTCAATCGGGTTCATATTGCTTTTTTGTTACAAGAATGATGGGGAGGTCTTTTTTTCCTTTTCCTTCTGTGGGCAGGTTTATAAAATGAAATGGCATGGTGTGGCATGGCGAAGAAAGATTATGCTGCAAACTTGCATGAAGTTATTGAAAGAGCAGATATTATTCTTGAAGTATTAGATGCACGGTTTTTTGAGGAGACGAGGAATAAAGCGGCTGAACAAGAAATTCTGAATTTGGGGAAAAAAATTATTTATGTTTTAAATAAGGTTGATCTGGTCGATCTCAGGGAATTGAAGAGGAAGACTGAGCATCTTTATCCTCGCGTGTTTTTGTCCTGCCCGGAGAGAAAAGGTGGGCGGGAATTGCGGGAGAGAATTCTGATCATTTTGAAGGAGCTTCCCTATGAGAAGGCGTTTGTGGGAGTGATAGGATATCCCAATACTGGAAAAAGCTCTTTGATTAACTTATTGCGGGGCAGGAATGTGGCGCGAGCTTCACCGGAAGCAGGGTTTACAAAAGGGCTTCAGAAAATACGGATTAGCAGTAAAATTACACTCATCGATACTCCAGGAGTTATTCCGGAGGAAGAATATACTTCATCGCCGGATGAGCAACAAGCTGTGAAGCAAGGCAAGATTGGAGCACGAATGTATGATAAGGTAAAAGATCCTGCATTGATTGTTGGTCACCTCTGGAAAGAACATCAAACAGTTTTAGAAAATTATTACGGGGTTTCAGGAGAGCATTTCCTGGATTTTTTAGAGCACGTTGCCCAGAAAAGGAATTATGTCCTGAAAAAAGGGAAATACGATTTGGATCGCGCAGCACGAGCTCTTTTGAAAGACTGGCAGCAAGGAAAAATTATTTTGATGAAGGATTCGTGAAGATTTTTTCTTTCCTGAGCAAAGCCTGCTTTGGAACAAGATTTATATACGCTTTTTGTCTCTCATACAGAGGTTACGTTTTCGTTAAAAATGAGTAAAAGAGGTTCTCATGAGTAAAGGAAGCCCTCGGAAAGGGCAAGTTGCATTATTTGTTTTTCTCGCGCTCATTGTTGTTGCAGGTGTTGGCTTATATTTTCTTTTACGTGGGAGCATTGATTTGGGATCTATCCCTGTACGATTTCAGGAGCTTAACCAGTATTATCTTGACTGCAGCAAAGAGAGTACGGAAATTGGCGTAGGATTATTGGAGAAGCAGGCAGGATTTATTTCTCCTCCTGAGTTTTCTCCGGGAAGCGAATTTGCCCCGACTTCATCGCAACTGGACTTTTTTGGCGCAGCTGTTCCCTACTGGTATTATGTTTCTGGGAATAATATTGCCAAAGAGCAAGTGCCGACAAGGAAGAGCATGGAAGAGCAGCTGGCAGGGTTTGTCGAGGGTGATTTGGAGCGGTGCTCATTGCAGGGTTTTGCTGATAAGGGATTTTTGATTGATCGAGGGAAACCCTCTGTTGGTGTCTCTATTAAAGATGAACATGTCACTGTTGAGATTAGGAATAAAATTTCTGCATCTTTTGGCGATGAGAAAGTTATTTTAGAGAAATTCTCCTTGACGCTTCCGACAAAATTGGGAAAATTTTATGATATTGCGTACAGGATTTACCAGCATGAGAAGCAGAACGCTTTTTTGGAGCAGTATGGGGTTGATGCTTTGAGGCTTTATGCTCCTGTAGACAATGTGGAGATTACTTGTGCGCCTAAGGTGTGGACTTTTGATGCTGTTCGGGAAGATATCCAGACAGCTTTAGAGGCAAATGTTCCTGCTCTTCGAGTTCAGGGAAACTATTACAAACTCAAGAATGACCGGAGGAAATATTTTGTTGTTCCTGTGAAAAGCGATGAGCAGGTGAATTTCGTCTACTCGAAATTCTGGCCGATGAAGATAGAAGCGAATCCTGTGGAGAATGGGCTTCTTGTTGCAGAGCCTGTTGGACAGGGTGCAGGACTGGGAGCCTTGGGATTTTGCTATGTGCCTTATCATTTTGTTTACGATTTGCATTATCCTGTGATGATTCAGATTTTGGATGATAAAGAAATATTCCAGTTTCCTGTCGTCGTGGTTATTGATAAGAACAAGCCAAGAGAGGCTTTGGAAGGAGAGGCTGTGGGAGATGTGGATCCTCCTCTTTGCAATCAGAAAGTGCAGGATATTGAAATTTATACTTACAACACGCTGCTCGAGCCTGTGAAAGCAACAGTTGATTTCAAGTGCTTGAATCAGAGGTGTGATCTTGGGGAAACAAAGGTTGATGGCAAGGATGCTGTTTTTAGGGGAAGAGTTCCTCAATGCGTGAACGGGTATTTGATTGCGACTGCTCCTGGTTATGCCGAGGAGAGATTGCAGATTTCTACCAATACACAGAGTACGGGGAATATTGTGATGGATAAATTGTATAACCTTAGCGTTGCTTTGAAAGTTGATGAGAAAGACAGCGAGGATTTTGTTCTCATTTATTTTACTGGGGAGAAGAGCATTACGATTGCATATCCTGAACAGAAGAGTGTTGAGTTAAGCGAGGGATTTTATAATCTGACGGTTTATGTATACAGGAATTCTACACTTACGCTCGGAGAGCATAGCGAAACAAAATGTGTCACTGTTCCTAAGAAAGGGGTCCTTGGATTTTTAGGTGGAGAGGATGAAGAATGCTTTGATATTACTGTTCCTGCACAGACTGTCAGTTCTGTTGTGATTGGCGGGGGGAAGGCAGAATATTATTTTGTTGAATCTGAATTACAGCAGGGAAAGATATTGGAGCTGGGTGTGGATTCCTTTCCTACTCCGTCTACGGTTGAGGATTTGCCGAATAATTATAATCTCGTAGAAATTAAAGATATTGATGTTGTTGTAAAATGACTGAAGATTTTGGAGAAAATTTGAGAGAATGAAACTAAAGATGTTGATGTTGTGGTGAGATGAGGATGAAAAAGAAAACTATGTCAAAATCGAGAAAAATCTTAATTGTCATTATGTCCTCTCTTATTATCGTTGTTATAATAACTGTCTGGTTTTTGAAGACTTTTTATTTTATCCCTTCTTTGGAGGAGAGAAAAGGAAACGCTTATGAGTATTCTTATATTGAAATGAGTGAGTTTATTAATTCCGCCAAACTTTGCTACAAAATTTATCCTAAAGCACATAACACTGGTTTGGGGTCTAATCCTGAAGGGTATCAGGTAGCATATCTACGGTCAGATTGTTTTTTTAATGTTGCTATTGACACAAACAATATCTCGTTATGTGATGAGGTAAAAGAATACAATAGTCTTTATGTTGACGGGAGTGCATATTCAAGGAAAAATTGCCTTAAGACTATTAAAACAAATCTTGCCTCTGGAGTAACTGATGATGATTATTTTAACGATATTCCTCCTTCTGATTTTGTAGAGATCATGAAACAAATGGGATACGCCTATGATACAATTCCTAAGGAATATGACGCGGGCGGAAATAGCTATGAAGAGAGAGATTATTTACAATATCTTTTAGAAATTAGGAGCACTCAAGATTTTGAGAATAGACTTGATAAATTACCTGCATTTGAAAAATGACTGATATGAAGCACATTCTGGATCAAAGAAGCAAAATGCCTAAATTCCGATACCTGGAAGCGGATAGAAAGGATGATTTACATAAAAGATTAGAAACCTCTTTATCATTATCTTATAATAAATTATCATCGTTCTTTATTTTTATTATCGTTCTTTATCTTTTCGTTATTTCTTTAGCCTCTGCACAAGGTATTGGCTCTCCTCCAGGTGCTGGTTTTGCGAGCTCTGGACCTGGACAGATTATTCCGCCAACGTCGTATGGATCGGGGCATGGCTTTGTGACGCCCCAGGTTTATCAGCCCTCTTTCCAAGATTTCTATGCACGGCAGGGAATTGATTACAAGACTTTTTTCCCTACCTTGGATGATGCATCGAGATGCGAAGCACGACAGGATTTTATTCTTTATATCCCTGTTGGAGGGTGTTCTCCAGGGGTTGTGAGAAGTGATCTTTTGGAGGAGCAGAATGTTCCTGTGTTCTGCCAGGTGGATGCCTTGAAATTGAATCCGCTCATTGATGTCTCATGGATCAGGAGCGTGAAATTCTCTGGAAAATACCCGCAGGAAGTTTCTGGATTGAGCTGGCATCCTTCCCGGGCTGGCTTACGTTTCTATAGTACTTTGCTTCAAAGTCCTTTTTTGAATAATATCGGGTATGTTGTGGTTGTTTTGAAGCGACAGCCTGATGAAAAGAAGATGCCTGAAAATGTGAGATTAAATGTGACTGCGGCTATCAGTTATGACCTGGAGAAGGCGTTTGGGATAGGGAGAGTGGAGTATTATGTGCCTGTTGTCAGCGACGATGAATGGGCTAGGAATTTTAATGCTTACAGCTTTTGGAGAGGGAAAGGATATGTCAGGGTTGATTTTGTCGAGGAGAACAGGGCAGGAGTTTCTATTTATCAGGATCGGGAAAGAAAGCTTGCTTCTTTTGTTTTGGAAAAAGGGAAGACCTCTTCTGATATTTATCTTCCTGGATTTTACTGCAAGGCAGCGATTCAGGTGAGGTATGACGGAGGATCTGCTCCGGAGAGAAAGGTGAAGATTATGGTAGATGATGCTGAATTCTTCTTGAGAGAAGGAGAGAGATTCCTGGAGGATCGATGCAGGATTGTGAGCATTACTCCTGTGAGCAAAGGCGGAAAAGTTGTGGTGAACTGCGCTGGAAAAAATCTTCCTTTGGCTCTTTCTTTTGCCAATATGGTGAATTTGGAAAAAGGAGGTACGATGAAGAATTTGGTTGTTGGCGAGGGCATTGGTTTTGGGCCAGAGGCAGTTTATGCACTGGGCGTGGGAGAATTTACTCTTTCAGAGAAAACTGAGAGGAGATTTGTTGTTCTTGGGAAGGGGATTGATAAGAGCCTTATCGGAGATGATGGGAAGATTAAGAAGGATTTATTAGAGAGAATCGGGAGCGCATTGGCTGGAACAAGCGAGGATCAGAGCCAGACTCTTGTTTCTAAGGTGCAAGGAATCTTGAAGGCAGGGAGTAGCGCACCTGAGGTTGTTGTTGTGGCTCCTGAAGGAAATGCCTTTGAGTATAAAGTGAGCTTGGCGGGAAGTGTAGACAAAGTATATACAGGGGATCAGCTTATTCTTGAGGAGTATTTCGAGGCTGCGTTGAAGAGCGCACAGGAGTTGGCTTCCCTGTATAATGAGAAGACGAATTCTGGAGAGACCTATGGAGAGAAAGCTTTGCTGGAAGCGGCTGATCTTGCGGGAAAAATTGGAAAGCAGAAAAAGCAGATTGAAATTCTTGAGAAAGTTGCGAAGGATTATTTTGATTCTTCTTCAGGAAGGTATGCTGAAGGGAGATTACAGGCTTTGAAGAAGTATAATCTTGAGCAGGCTGTGAATTTTGTAGATATTGCAAATCAATTGCATACGGTTCAACTTCTTGATATTAAAGAGCCGGGATTTGATGAGCTTTCTGCAAGATTTTTGGTCAGTACGAATGAGAAGACTTTAGGATTAAACGAGGTTTATACTTATGACTTTCAGGGAGTGAGCCATACGCTTCTTGTGAAGGTGATTGAAAGGGAGAGAGTTACTTTGAGCCATTCCTCGCGGGATAAGGAGGGGAGACTGACGAATCAGGATGTTGTCCTAAAGGTGAATGAGAGAAGGCCTGATATTGCAGTTGAGCTGCGGGAAATAAAGTTTGAAGCTGAAGGAAAGGTCATGATTCTTCCCAGACTTCCTTACCAGTTTTCCGAGGCGAATTTGACCGTGCAGGTTGGGATTGAAAAGAGGGCGATTAAATTGTCTGATGAGAAGACTTTGGAGATGATTGAGAATTTGAATCAAAGTATTGGAAAATTTGAAAAGATCGTTAGCAATTTGGGGAAGACGGTTAAAGTGATGAAGGGAGCTTGTTTCGCGACGATTGGAGTTTTGCTTGCGAAAAATTTTGTTGTTGGATTGGGGGGTGGGGTGCAGGCGAGGCAGGCGGTGATGCAGAAATGGAATGCGCGCTGCCAGGCTGATTCACATGGAGATAGGGTTTTGTTTAATGATTGTTTGAGGAAGAATAACGATGAGATTCAGGCAGATGTTGCATCTTACAAGGGCAATGTCGAGGCGGTGAATACTAACTTGAAGAAGATTCAAGACCAGAATAAGAATGATTTAGGAGGCGTGGATATTCCGAAAGCAACTACTGCTTATCGGCAGTATATGAAAGATACTTATGGGGGTGGGAAAAGAAGCATTTCTGTTTTGGAGAGAGATGCGTATGGAGCTCCGACAGGAAAGTCAAGAGATGTTCCTCTTACTAACGAGATGCTCGATACTGCTTCTCTTACCGAGATGAGGGATCTGGAGCTGGCGATGAAGAACGGCGATTCTCAACAAAGTACTGTGAACAGCCTTGGGCTTGGCCAGAGCGATAAATCAGTTTTAGAACTGGAGAAGAGAAATGATATTCAGAAGAATTACCAGAATCACGAGAGTGTGCTTGGCAAGAATATTAGAGTTGATGCAGATGCTCCTCTTCGAGAGACGATTGCCCGTCCTTATTATGGGCAGACTTTGAAGGATTTCAAGGATGCTGGCTATAAGAATTTGCCCACTCTTCCCGATAGCACGCCTGTTCAAGCTCTTGCTGTGGGAAGCAATTATTATGTTGCTCCTTTGAATAAAGGCCAAGGGGAGAGATATGGAGCAAACGAGTGGTACAGCGTTAGCAAGAATAATGATCAGGTGTTAACAAAAGTGACTGATGAAAAAGAGTTGAAAAGGCTGAATGACCTCTACTTTTTAAGGCAGGATTCTACGACGCTGACGAATCCCTGGGGAACTGCTGCTGTGAGCTTTCATGAGACAGGATCTTTTAAGGGATTGCCTGCAATTGTTCCTCTTGGAGAGAAGTGGGGGAAGCAGAGAGGATGGTATGCGGCTACGACAAGTTATGGGGTGTTTGAGGCAAATGCTCCAAAAGCATTTACTGAAGCAGCGATTCCCAAGAATTATTATATTTGCAATATTGGACAGAATAAGATTCAGGAATTTGAAACCAGTGTAGGAGATGATGCATGCCAATTTATTAATGTAGATGCTGTTTCCCGGGAGAACTTCAGAATTTTAGGGCTTTCTTCGCAGGAGTCTCGAGAGCTGTATCAAGCTTCACAGCAGGCATTATATCAAGCTGGATCGCAGTATTCTGCTCAAGGAAGAGCTGGAGGAAGAATTAATGTGCTTGACGGAGCTTTTAACGTCGGGGCTCCGCCTATTCTGGGAGGAGCTCGATGCCAGGATTTCATGTCTCCTGCAGATTGCCAGTTGATGTTTAATGTGTGCGATCCTGTATTGTGCCCTGCTTCCCGATGCAATCTTGGCGGGGCTTATCCGGTTGCAGATGTGGTGCAGTCAGGGATTATTGGGAGTACTGTCCTCTGTTTGCCTAACTTTAGGGAAGGAGTTCTTATTCCTGTTTGCCTTTCAGGGATTCAGGCAGGCTTGGATGGATATGTGCAGATCTTGAAATTAGTGCGAGGATGCTTGCAGGAGAGCTTAGCAACAGGAAGGAATATCGGGATTTGCGATGAGCTGAAGTCTATTTATATGTGCGAGTTTTTCTGGAGACAAATCTCGCCTCTGTCCAAACTTTTGGTGGCTAAACTGATTGAGACTGCGACGGGGCAGGGCACACGGGGAGGGGGAGAGTATCTGACAGTGAAGGACTCTTTTGCCCAACTGGATAAGAGTGTTGATTATTTGAAGAATGACTACGCATTAAATGCTTATCAGGCATTTCAGAAAAGAAGCAGTGAGGATGTTGGGACTGAGATTTGCAAGGGATTTGTTTCTGCCCGTTATCCTTCGAATAAGAAATTTCTTGATAATCTGTTGGAGCCAGACAGCCCGCATCAATTTTATGCATCTTTTGACGAGATTCCTTTCACAGAAGCTACTGTGCCTGCGACTTCGCAGTATAAAGTGTATTATGCAATTTATGCAGGAAAGGACGAGGCGACCTACTATAGCGTGTATCTTAAGAGTCCGCCTGAATCTGGATACTACTTGCAGCAGCAGTTTATTACTGTTTCTGTTGGATTTGTGCCGAGAGGAAAGAGCGTTGATGAGACTCGTGACTTTACTGCACCTGCTGGCTACAAGGAGCTGTGCGTGAGGATTAATGGGAAAGATGAGTGCGGTTTCAAGCAAGTATCGTCGAGCTTTGCGGTTAATTATTTGAGAGATCAATATGTGAAGGATCAGGCAAGCCAGACGAATATTCGCTCTGAGGAAGAGTGTGTTTCAGGGACTCCTATTCAGCAAGGGGGAAGCCCATTGGGTTTGTTGCAGCCGAATCTTCAGGAAGGAGTGCAGAGAGCTGTGAGCCCTTCGATTTACAAGGAAGGATATTTGCGTGGCGTGACTCGCATTTGCTCGACGCAGAATCCAGGAAAATCTATTGATCCAAAAGTTGGCAGCCAGGAAGCCCGGTGGAAAGAAGTGGGGACGTGCAGGGCAGGAGCAACGCCTCTGAAGTGCTGGCTTGATACTGAAAGCGTGCAGGATGCAATTAGGAATAAAGGCCTTGCGCAAGAGGCTGTGCAGGATGTTAAGATTGGACAGCTGCGTGATAATATTGAGTCAGCTGGATTAACTGATCAGGAAAGTGCGCAGGCTCTTGCGGGATTGCGGGATGATGTGGCTGGATTAAATCCTGACAAATTGAGTAAAGCGCTGAGGATATCTGATTCTGCATTTGGGGGAAGTGATATTGGAGGCTTGGTGAAGAAGGCAGATGTGATTGAGCAGAGAGGATTTTTGAACAGCCAGAAAGCAGAAGCTTTGCTTTCAAAGTATAAGATCTTTGACATGGTTGCAAGGTTCTTGGGACAAAAGTTTAAACCTGTTGCTGCTCCGGCGACGGGTGGAGGGACGACGGATGGAGGGACGACGGATGGAGGGACGACGGGGACAGGAGTTACTTCAGATTATACTTATTTAATTGGTCTCTATCAAAATAAAGGTTTTGTCCAAGCAGGTTTTGTTGATAAAATTGATGCAAGATGGAATGTGAAAGCTGGAAAGGCTGAAATAAATCTTGTTGTAAGCAGCACAACTCCGAATCTTCAAAGTGGATTTGTGCAGTCTTATAACGATCTTAATTCAAATATTAAAAATAAAATTCAGGTTAAAGACATTTCTCTTTTTCAAAATATTTTGAATGCAAAGGACAAGAACGATTATCTTCTTCAAGTTCTTGGAGCAATGAAGAGTGGGAGATATTCGCTTGATGGAAATGGCGAGGGGCAGAGTTTTAGTGTAGCTGATCTGGAGAAGAATGCCGGGGGTTCTGGAGGGAGCGGTACAGCAACAACCTCTTCAACTACTGCTGATGCTGGAGACAGAGACACTGTAAAAAATGGACAATATTCCAAGACTATTGCGATCGTTTTTGATAATGGCTATTTTGATGAAAATATTGCAGATAAGGTCAGTGTACGATGGTCTTACTTAGAGCCTCAATCAGAAGTTAGCATTCAACTTAACAATAGAGTTGAGATGTCAGATTTTGTATCTAACTTAGACAAGATTGATAAAACAAACTTCGATTTGAATAGAGACCTTATGGCAGGAGCTATTGAGGATGTGAAATATGTTCTAGGGGCAAGAACGAGAAAAGAGTTTGCATCAAGGATTGAGGAAGCTGTTAAGAGGGGTAGAATAGAGAATATCAGAGATGCGGATGATGTAGGATATGTTCATGAGCGATTACCTATTTCTTCATTAACTAAGGAAAAGATCAGTGTCTTTCTTTTTAGCGAGGATCTTTTTGGAACCACTTCTCCAACGTCGACTTCTACAGCATCCACGAGAACAGCAACAAGCGGGACTAGCGGGGTTCCAAGCGGGAAAAAATATTCTCATATTGTTGAGCTCGTTTTCCACAACGGAATAGATGACCGGATATGGCTAAGATGGAATTTTGAGATGACGAGACTGGAATTTCAGATAAGCACGAATGGGAAAACAAGAACTGACTTTCTTACGAGAATAGAGGATGTGCCTGTTGATCAGGATATTGCAAGTGATATGTATCAAGAGGATATTACTATTATCAAAGATATCTTGAAGTCAGGTAATCCAAAGGATTTTGCTTCTTCGATTCAGAGAGCTCTTAGGACTACAAGGGCATCTATTGGTGATGATGGGAAATATGACCTTTCTATTCAGGAAGTTAATAGACAGTTGTATGGCAGAGATGAAGCGCCTGGCGAGAGCACTGCGGTGAGTTCGACTCCAGGTGATGCAGGTTCTGGAACTATTGGTGTTATTACTTCGCGGATTATTTTTCAAAGTGATGGGAAAGAGATTTCTGATGCAAAACCCGGGGATATTGTTTTAGCTCGTATGGATCATGCTTGTGATGTTGATTATACTGTGCGTTATCTTGATGCTCATGGCGCCTTGAGTACTTTGAAAGATGGAATTTTAAAGAAAGGGGAAGATTCAATTTTTTTAGGAGCAGTTCATATGGGCGTCTATCTTGTACAGGCAAGATGTACTGGAGATGAGAAGTACTCGATGTATTCGAGACTGAATGTGGCAGGCATTCAAACCATGGAGTTTTTAGTGAATGGTGTTTCAAAAACAGGGGGAAGAGCAGGAGATACACTTCGATTAAAGATTGTTCATACCTGTGTGGAAATAAGAATTTCTCTAACTGGGGACAATGGTTATGATCAGGTTCTTACGCCGCCTCTTTCTCAAGATCAGTCTGAGAAAATACTTCCTTCACTTCAAGCTGCAAACTATGAGGCTGTGGCTCGCTGTATCATTGATGGGAAAGAGATAGGTGTTGAGAGAAAGAAATTCGCTGTTTTGGCAACAGGCGGGATATAATCTCTATTGCTTGGTAGATTTCGAGATTATCAAAAAAAGCCAGAAGACTCCGCTTTTTAATGCGGAGATGAATGGTGGCTTTTTGTGAGCCTAAAAATTTTCGTGTAAAAGAAAAATTCCGATCAGACTTCGTTTTTTAAAACGGAGTCAGGAATTTTTCAGAAAATTTTTATGATTTGCAGAGTTAATTGGCAGGATTGCATTCTGGTTCGATCTCAATAATTATGGGTCCGAATTCTGTATTGAGCTCGAGTGTTCCTTTTTCTTCGAGAAGAAAGCTTAATTCGTCGGTTATTTGGTTTTCTTTTACAGTGAAAACACGATGCTGTGCTGTTCGATTCTGGGTTGTAGGAGTTGTGTTACCTGCTGATGGGTCTGATTGAGGGGCAGATGCAGGTGGATTTGGGTCTGTTAGTGTAGCTCTTGGAGTAGGAGCCGGAGCAGGAATGGGGGTAGGAGCGGGTATTGGTATAGGGACTTCTAAGCCTCTAACAGGGACATATAAATCAATGGATTCCAGAAAGAGCTGGAGCTTTGTTTCACTTCCTTTTCGTGTAATACGCGCAGGAGTCTTTGCATCTTCAGCAATATAAATCACTTTAAGACTTTCAGGTATTTTTGTGTCAAAAGGTATGGTGATGTATGTCTTTCCCTGATCTCTTGGATTGGAGGTATCTTTGAGGGTGACTTTTTTAAGTCTGCCGAGAGCTTCTTTGACCGTTGTTGTAACGGTAATTCCGTACTGGTCTGGTTTGACTTCTTCTTCAAGTTTTCCTTCCAAGTATTTGACTCTTCCTTTTCGAGGTTCGTCTGTGGTGTTGATGCTTTGGACATCCCCATAGATCTTGACCTTGACCGGGAAGTAGACCTCTCCTGTTTCCTTGATTTCTACTCTATTTCCTTCAATGTCTTCAATGCAATCTGTTTTAGGAATGAGCTTTACTCCTGAAGTAATTTTTCTTTCAAGTGTTTCTCCTGAAGAAGTTTTGACTGTCGAGGTTTCTGGGAATTTGACTATTCGGTAAGTAATGTCATCGATGGCGACTTCTTGTGTGCTGTATCCTAGCACTTTCTTTTCTTCCAAGCTTCCTGAAAGAGCAAGGGTATTCGTGCGATAGGCTGGTGCTGGTGTTGGTGCTTGCCGTTTCCCACCGTAGATGAGTGCGCCAGCAACGCCTCCTAAAAGTGCGAGTCCGGCGACAGTAGAAATAATTTTTTGTTTTTTACTGAGTTCAGCCATGCTTTCTTGAATTGGGAGTTATTTATAAACCTTTCTATAGTAGTAATTCTATAGGAGTTACTTATTTCGTTTTAGAACTTTGAGCTAGGAAAAGATGTAAACTAAGATTTTAAGGCTGTCCTCTTCTTCCTTTCGCTTTTTTTGATGCGGAGAAGAGGATTCGAACCTCTGTAGCACTAAGCCCGTGGGCCTAAACCACGTCCGTTTGACCGCTCCGGCATCCCCGCATTTTTAGTGAAGATGACTTTTGTATATAAATGTTCTTTTTTTGCTTTTTGGAAAGGTTTATAAATAAAAGTTCACGATAGTGAACTATGCACATGAAATTTTTACCTCAGGAAATTGAAGTATGGTATCTTCTTCCTGCACTTCGGAGAGCATTGGCTTTTGAGATGGCCCGGCGTGGAATGAAAGGTGTTGAGATTGCTGAGCTCTTGGGAATAACAAAGTCAGCTGTTTCGCAATATTTCAGCAAGGCAAGGGCTGTTGCTGTTACTTTTGATGCTGAAATGAAAAAAGAGATTCAAGCATCTGCTTCGAGAATTATTGGCGGCGAAGATGGGGCGACTGAAATGCAGCGACTTATTATGCTCCTAAAAGAGAATAAAGGCATTTGCACCTTTCATCATAAAATGGAGAACGTGGAAGCAAGCTGCGATATTTGCTTTCAGCATTAATATGGTACAGAAAGAACAGATCATGGAAGGATTGAGAAAGATTCATGACCCTGAAATCGGGCATAGCATTGTTGATTTGGGATTGATTTACGGAGTTGATATTGAGAAAAAGAATGTGAATATTGTGATGACTTTCACTTCTCCTTTTTGCCCTGTAGGAGAGTTTTTAGTAGACAGTGTTCAAGAAGCTGTGAAGCAAGCAGGAGGCAAGGCAAAGGTGGAAGTGACGTTTGATCCGCCTTGGGGACCTGAGAAGATAACGCCAGAATTAAGGAGTGTTCTGGGATTTGATTTGTGAAGATGGAAGTTTGCATGAGAGATGTTTGCTATCGGTTGATTACAAGGTATGATACTGGAAAGCCTTGTACTATTGAGGTTCGTGAAGCTCACGGTTTTAGAGGGGCGAATGACCCAAGAGGCTTAGAGGAGAGAGCAAAAAAGATTCACGCATATCTTCTAGAAAATTTTCCTTCTGATTCTCGGGCAGAGATTGTTACGAGTTTTTTCATTATTGATCGCGGAATAGAATATGCAACAAAAATTGTTATGAGGGATGAACATGCTTGAAATAAAGAATTTACACGTCGCTGTTGATGGCAAGGAGATTTTGCGAGGCGTAAATCTCACGATTAAAGAAGGTGAGCTGCATGCTTTGATGGGCACTAATGGATCTGGGAAATCGACCCTGGCTATGACTCTGATGGGGCATCCGCGCTATACAATAACACAAGGCGAGATCTTGGTTGATGGAAAAAATATTAATGGTCTTAAACCACATGAACGAGCAAAACTTGGTTTCTTCTTGAGTATGCAGCATCCTTTGGAGATTGAGGGCGTACGACTGGGAAACTTTCTGTATCAGGGGGCGAAGAGTCTTGAGAGAGTTTATGGAAAGGATGTTTTGCAGTTTAGGAAAGAGCTGAAGGAGAAAGCGGGCATTCTGGGAATGCCGGAGAGCATTGCTGATCGCGGAGTAAATCTTGGATTTTCCGGCGGAGAGAAGAAGAAGTCGGAGATTCTGCAGATGCAGATGCTGAAACCTCGCTTTGCTATTATTGATGAGGTCGATTCTGGGCTTGATATCGACTCCTTGAAGATGATTGCAAAAGAAATTGAAAGGATGAAGGATGGAATGTTTTCCGGGTTGCTTGTGACACATTATCAGCGAATCTTGAATCATGTGCATCCTGAATATGTGCATGTGATGATGGATGGCAAAATTGTTAACTCTGGCGGTGGAGAGATTGTGAAAGAAATTGAGGAGAGAGGATATGGTAGTTTTAAAACTTAATAAAAATGAAGCAGGAAATTGTCTCTTCGTATCGATATGATTTTAAAGACACTGAGAAGTATGTCTATAAAGAAGAGCATGGGTTGAATGAAAGGGTTGTGCACCATATCTCTGGGATTAAGCATGAGCCTGATTGGATAAAGGAGTTTAGATTGAAGGCTCTTAAAATATTTGTGGCAAAGAAAATGCCTTTGTGGGGAGCTGATCTTTCTAAGATTCATTTTGATGAGATTTGCTATTATATGAAGCCTACTGATGGCCTTGTGAAAAACTGGAACGAACTCCCGGCAGAGATGAAAAAGACCTGGGACAGGCTGGGGATCCCTGAAGCTGAAAGAAAATTTCTTTCAGGAGTTGGGGCGCAGTATGAGTCGGAGAGTGTTTATCATAAAATTTTAAAGGACCTTGCTCTTAAGGGAGTTGTTTTTGTTGACCCTGATATTGGCCTGAACCCGACGGAGGAGAGAATTAAGGAGATGGCTGATACGCTTGAGATTCCGTTTGATATTGCACGTCATAATTTGATGCAGGCGCATGCTCGGTTTAAGGAATTTTTCGGGACTGTGGTGCCTATTGCAGACAACAAGTTTGCTGCTTTGAATTCTGCTGTTTTTTCAGGAGGGAGTTTTGTTTATATTCCTCGAGGAGTCAAGCTGAATATGAATATGCCTTTGCAAGCATATTTCAGGATTAATGCGTCGAACATGGGGCAATTTGAAAGGACTCTTATTATTGCAGATGAGGATGCTGAAGTTTCGTATGTTGAAGGATGCAGTGCGCCGATCTATTCAAAGCAGTCACTTCATGCTGCTGTGGTTGAAGTTGTTGCTTTGCCTCGGGCGAAGGTTAGATATACGACGGTGCAGAACTGGAGCTCTGATGTTTACAATCTGGTTACTAAGAGAGCTGTTGCTCATGAGAACGCGGTAGTAGAGTGGGTTGACTGTAATATTGGCTCTGGGATCACTATGAAATATCCTTCAGTGTATCTGCTTGGCCGGGGGGCGAAGGCGGATTTGCTGTCGATTGCATACGCTGGGAAAGGGCAGCATCAGGATGCTGGGGCAAAGGCGATTCATGCTGCTTCTGATACTAGCTCTAGAATTATTTCGAAATCACTTTCAAAAGATGGAGGGAGGACTACGTTTAGAGCTTTGATTAAAGTAGATAAAGGGGCAGAAAGGTGCAAGATTACAAGCCAGTGTGATGCTTTGATTTTAGATTCCTCTTCCAGAAGTGATACTGTTCCGACGATTGAGGTGGAGAATGACTCTGCTTCCATGAGCCATGAAGCGACAGTGGGGAAGGTTGGAGAAGATCAGCTTTTTTATTTGCAAAGCAGAGGGCTTTCAGAGGGAGAGGCAAGAGCGATGATTGTTCTTGGATTTATTAACCCTGTGGCAAAGACTTTGCCTTTGGAATATGCTATTGAGCTGAATAAATTGATTGAGATGGAGATGGTGGGGAGTGTCGGATGATTTTTGTGCATAAACTATCTACTCCTGGAATTGATAAGGGAAATTGTTGATTAGCTCATAAGACAAAATGAAATACAGAAATTTATCAGAATTCCAAGAACAGCAAAAAAGAATTTTAGCGATGCTTCCTCCTGCGCAATCAAAGATTATTGATTTTTCAAAGATAGTTTTTGATGGCAAGAGCGATGGAAAGATTATTTTCAAGGCGCAGGGTGGCGGAATGAATACTGAAGATTTATACGACGCTATCGGGAGAAATTTAGGAATTCTTGAATTTTTTGATGAGCCCTCGCTTGATGCTAGTTTAGTATATAATAATGCATTTTTCTCTTTAGGAAAGCATGTGATTATTGATAAAGAAGGAGATTATGAAATTGCTCTTGAGACTGATGGGAAAAATGTTGTAAAGAATGTGATTATTGTTGAAGAGGGAGTTCAGTGCACTCTTTTTCTTAGGCTGTTGGGAAAAGGAGACTTGAATATTGTGAATCATGTTTTTGTGAAAAAGGAAAGCAAGTGTAGAATGGGGTTTTTGAATGAACTTGATGGCCTTGCTGTTGGATTTAATCGGGGATTTGTCGAGGAGAGTGGGAGATTAGACCTTTCTTGTGGGCATTTTGGCTCTGGAATGGCTCGTTTCTGGAATGAGCATTATCTTCTTGGAGACCATGCTTCTGGAAATATCTTTGACATATATTCCTGCCAAGGCGAGATGGAGATGAGTTCGAGAGTGTATTGCAAGGCGAAGGGGAATAAGAGCTTGCTGTTGTCGAAAGGGATTATTTCTGGTTTGGGGAAAGTATTCTTTGAAGGATATGCAAAGATTGAAAAAAACGCAGAGGATGCAGATCTTTTTGTGGGAGAGCATGCGCTTATTTTGGAGAAAGGGGCGAAAGCGCATTTAGTGCCTAATCTCGAGATAGAAAACAATAATGTGCGAGCAGGGCATGCTGCTTCTGTACTCCCGGTTGATGATGAGAAGATGTTCTATTTGCAATCACGCGGACTTGATGAAGGGCATGCTAGAAAATTATTCGTTGAGGGTTTTCTTCTTTCTGTTGTTGAGAAAATGGAAATGCCTTCTCTTGAGAAGGAGATTTTAAGGAGGATGCAATGATGCAGAAAGTGGCTTTGTTGGGCGAATTTGGAGAAGGAAGGATTTTAAGCAAGAAGATCGAGATGAAGACGATTGCTTTGGTGAAGATTCAGGAGAAGGTATTTGCTTTTGATGACCGATGCACACATAAGCACTATCCTTTGAGCAGCGGATTTATAGACGATCCTGAGAAAGCGATTATCCAATGCGCGTTTCATGGAGCGAAATTTGATCTGCATACCGGAAAGGTTGTTTCATTGCCTGCAACTGAGACTTTGAAGGTGTATCCTACTGAAATTAAAGGCGGAGAGGTGTGGGTGGATGTATGACTTTAGATGTCAAGAAAGATTTCCCAATTTTACAAAGAAAGGTACAGGGAAAGCCGCTAGTATATTTGAATTCTGCTGCGACATCACAGAAGCCTCGTGCTGTGATTGATGCTATGCATCGTTTTTATGAAGAAGGGAATGCGAATATTCATCGTGGAAATGATTTTATGAGTGTTGAGGCAACGCGACGCTATGATGGGGCAAGGGAAAAAATTGCTGGCTTTATCGGAGCTGAAACTGAAGAGATTATTTTTACTTCAGGGACTACTGCTGGAATTAATCTTTTGATGTATTCTCTTGGGGATGATCTAAAATCTGGAGATGAAATTCTTCTGACGATGATGGAGCATCATTCTAACCTAGTTCCCTGGCAGCAGCTGAAAAAGAAGGGAGTTCATGTTTTGTATGCTGATATTGATGAAGAGGGCAGGCTAAAGATGAATGAATTTGAGCAGTTTTTTGAAGGAAATGTAAAACTTGTTTGTGTTACTGCTGTTTCCAATGTTCTTGGAACTGTAAATCCGATTAAAGAGATTTGCGAAATAGCGCATGCTCATGGCGCTTTCGTTGTTGTGGATGCAGCACAAGTTGTTCCGCATTTGCCTGTTGATGTGAAGAACTGGAATTGCGATTTTTTGGTTTTTTCAGGACATAAGATGCTAGGGCCGATGGGTGTCGGGGTTCTTTACGGGAAGAAAGAGATTCTTGAGAATATGAAACTTTTTCTTTTTGGAGGAGACATGATCAAGGAAGTTTCCCTGGAAGAGACAAGTTTTGCTGAATTACCGAGGAGATTTGAAGCAGGAACTCAGAATGTAGAGGCAGTGATTGGCCTTGCGGAGGCAGTTGACTATCTTGAGAAGATTGGCATGAAGAATATTGAGGAGCATGAGAAGGAATTAACCCGATATGCTCTTGAGAGGATGCAACAGATTGATGGACTTCAGATTTATGGTCCTCCAGGTGTTGATGAACGTTTGGGGGTTATTTCTTTTAATCTCGGAAATTTTCATGCGCATGATGTTGCTGAATTTCTTGGAAGCAGGGGTATTGCAGTACGGGCTGGACATATGTGCTGCCAGCCTTTAATGAAACGGCTTGGAATTTCGAGTTGTGTGAGGGCGAGTTTTTATTTTTATAATACTTTAGAGGATGTTGATGCTTTGTGCTCTGTTTTGGAAGAATGCAGGAGGTTTTTTGAAAGATGATTACTTTTTTAGCTTTGTGCAAAGAAGATCCTGATGTGGCGATTCGTTTAACGCGGAAACTTGTGGAGATGAAGCCTGATTATTTGGCTGTTGAAGGGAACCCTGAAGTCATTTCACGTTATTATAAGAAAATCCCGCGGGTTATTGGCGAAGTTGCAAGCCGCCTTAAAGATTTGCTTGGAATAACCTTTGAAGTGAAGCAGTATGACAAGCTTTTTACGCATCTGAATCGTTCAAGATATGGTATCTTTCCCTGGAAAACCTGCCAGCGCTTTGCTGATGCCGAGGTTGTTCCGCTGTCCTATCTTGATGGGCCTGAAAGCTCACGCTCTGAATACCAGCTTATGAGGAGGCAGTATCGAGAGTTTCTTTCACGATGTTTTGATTTTGAAGAGCAGGATCCTGAACAGCTCCCTGTTTTTCAGCTTGATGCATTTCTTCAGCAAAGAAAGGAGTCAAGTGTGTTCCTCACAACTCTTGCACGAGGTGTTGTTGAGAGGTCTCTTGATCAAGAACTCTCGGCTCTTGCAGAAAGCGCTCTTGCTTATCTTGACCCCCATCGCAGCGTGCCGCGCAATGTTTACCGATGGAATTCTTTGCATGAGATCCTACAGCAAAAACAAGAAGTTACTTGCGTTGTTGATGTCGCAGCTGTTCTTGATGTATCCCGCCACTCTTTATCGCATTTTTTGAGGGCTTACCCACAGAAAGTGGAATTTGTTTAAGATGGACATCAATGAAATTTATAGCGACTTGATTTTGGAACTTTATCGGCATCCCTTGAATCGAGGGAAGCTGGAGAAGGCAGATGCTTTCTCGAGGGATTTGAATCCTTTTTGCGGGGATACTGTTGAAATTGGGCTTCAGATGAGGGACGGGAAAATTTTTGATATACGGTTTGATGGGCAAGGATGCGCAATTAGCCAGGCTGCTGCTTCACTTTTAACAGGGATGGTAAAGGGAAAAGAGATAGAAGAAGTTTTACGATTATCCTTGGATGATCTTTTGCGTGAGATGCATTTGTCTCAATTGAAAGAGAACCCATCTCGGATTAAGTGCGCGGCACTATCGTTGAAAGTTTTGAAGATGGCGCTGTATCAATATTTGGGGCAGAATAAGGAACTTGAGTGGAAAGAGATGCTTTGATCTTCAGATTTGATTTCTCTCTTATCGTGAGCCTGCTCTTTTTGCCAGGATATTCTTTTTTGCAGCAAATAAAGAAATTGCCTAAAACCAAGAAAATATTAAAATATTTTCTGCGCCCCGAAAACTTATGTTTTCGCGGTTTCGCTATGTCAAAATTCTTCTGAATTTTGGGCACTCTCAGAAACCTCAGAACTCACAGAGTTCTGATGGCTATCAAAATCTAAAGATTTTGAAGTCAAAGATTTCTGAAGTCCCCTCAGCAAACTGAAGGGTATTCTCGCGAAATTTTTCGCTTCGCGACCAACAATTTCTGTCTCCAAGAAAAAATAGATATTTTTTCAGGGCCATTCAAAATTATAGACTTCAGAATTCATGGAATTCTGATAGCTATCAAAAGCACGGCTTTTGAAGTTTTGAAGGTTTAAAATCTGCCGCAGCAAGCTCCTGGGTATTAAACCCAAATTTTAAAATAAAAAATCCTATATGAATCCTACTGTGGGGTATTCGACCCAGTTTGAGCAATAAAAATGGCCCCGACGGGATTTGAACCCGCGACACCTGGCTTTCTTCATCATGTTCCTTTTTTAAGGGAGATGAATTTTCCAGAAACTTATGTTTCTGAGATTCTTAAAAGGCCAGTACTCTAAACCGGGCTGAGCTACGGAGCCGTGATTTTGTGAAGGATTAATGGTTTAAAAGGTTTGGGATTTTCAAGGGTAAAGCATCTTTTGCATGATAGAAATGTTCAAAAAGGCGGTATGTGATTTTAACTAAAGATGGTTGAAGAAAAAAGTCTTGATCTTGTCGGGAAATTATCTGCGGATGGAGCTGTTTTGGGAAGATTTCGTTTAAAGGCAATTTCTCCTGATGATGGAAAGTATGGGAAATCCGGAGATCCTCTGAGACCTTATTTGAGCGCAGAGGCTGAATGGCGAACATGTGCTTTCGTTCAGAAAGTCTTACTTGAAACTCGATGGGATTTTGGCAAGGCTGAGGAAAAGCATGTTCGGGAAGTTGAAGCTGCGCTTGAGAAGATTGACCCCCTGAACATCGCTCTTTTAGAAGATAAAATTCGACATGATCAACTTGCGGTGATTGAAGAGATAGGAAGATATGTTTCTCTGGAGACGAAAGCTTTACTTCATCCTGGGACGACTTCTTATGATATCCTGGATACTGCACGATCTTTTCTCTTTCGAAATGCTTGGAAAGAGGTTATGCGGCCAAAGATTAAAGAGGTTATTTTGGGATTGAGCGGGGTTGCTGAACAGACGATGGACGTATTGCAGATTGGGAGGACGCATTTACAAAATACCTCTCCTGTTCCTTTTGGGGTTATCATTGCAGGGTATGCTGCTCGTTTAGCTGATCGTGTAGAACATTTGGATTATTGTTTTGGAAGGCTGAATGGGAAAATCAGCGGGATTGTTGGAACCGGCGCTGGTGTTGAGATGGTTATTGGAGAAGGTAAAGCTATTGAATTTGAGCGAGCTGTTCTAAGAAAACTAGGCTTGGAGTCTGATTATACTGCTACTCAGGTTGTGCAAAAAGAGAGATTAGCAGATGTTGGAAGTGGGCTTGTGACGCTAGCGCATGTGATTGGCGATTTTGCTGGAGATATTCGCCTTTTGTACTCGTCTGCGATTGGAGAGGTTACTTCGAGGGATAGTGCCCAGCTTCTCGGAGGGTCAAGTACGGATGCTGCTAAAGATAATCCTATCCATTGGGAAAACTTAGAGGGAAAAGTTCCTGTTATTGAAGGAGGAATGCGAGTTTTGTACGCAATGATTCAGACTGATTTTCAAAGAGATTTACGGAGTTCTGTTCAGGGAAGGTATCAACCGCAAGTAATGATGGCTGAAGAATATGAAATGAGTTTGCGAATGGAAAAAGCATTACAGCAATTATCTCTCAACCGAGATCGTTTAGAAGAAAATTTACTTGCTTTTAGAAGATTTCCCAGCGAGCCTATGGTGACGATCTTGAGAGGAGAGGGCTGGGTGCACTCCCAGTATGGAGAAGGTCATTATTTTGTCAAGAAAGCTTCTCAAACAGCTAAGAAAGAGCGTATTCCTCTTTTAGAGATTGCTCTTCGTGATGCTGAATTTCATGCAGTTTATGATAGATTGCCTTTGCACAAGAAAGACATTCTTTCTGGGAAATTGGAGTTGTACGTGGGGGATTCTAAAGAAAGAGCGAAGAGAAATCTTGAGTATGCGAGGAGTATTTAATCGAGTTTCTTAAGTTTTGAACCTTCGGGAGTATCAGCAACATGCCATCTAGCTCGTTCCAATTGAGTGCGCAGCTCATCAGCTCTTTTCCAATTTTTCTCTTTTCGCGCCTTTTCTCTTTCTGCTGCGAGAGCTGTGACTTTTTCTGGAATTTCTTCTCTTTCTAATGTGATAAAGTCGAGAAAAGTATTTATTTCTTGAATAAACTCCAGAACATTTTTTCCTGCCTTTCCCGCTGAATTTTGCTCTTTTATGAATTCGAAGAGCACTGCAAAAGCTTCTGGGGTATTAAAATCATCGTCTAAGGCTTGATAGAATTTTTCTTTGTACTGTTCAATTCTTTTTTTATCATTTTTATCATCGTAACTTTTATTGATGTTAAAGACAAAATCGTTAATTCTTTGAAGAGAGTTTTTAGCTGCTTCTAAAAGATTGTCGGTGAAATCAATGGGGCTTCTGTAATGACTGCTGATGAAAAAGAATCTGAGTACATCATAGCGGTAGGTTTGGATTGCATCTCTTGCTGTAATAAAATTTCCTTTACTTTTGCTCATTTTGACTTCACCCATATTGAGAAAAGCGGTGTGGAGCCAATATCGCACGAGAGGTTTTTTTCCTGAGATGGATTCCATTTGGGTTATTTCAGCTTCGTGATGAGGAAAGATAAGGTCCATAGCCCCCCCATGCACATCGTATTGAGGCCCGAAGAATTTTTCTGTGATTGCAGTGTCTTCAATGTGCCATCCTGGACGGCCTTTGCCTAATTCTGCTTCCCAAGCTGGCTCTCCGGGTTTTGAGAATTTCCAGAGACAGAAATCTCCTTTGTTTCTTTTTTGCTTGTTTTCGTCAATACGCGATATACCATCGTCTTTTTTGGTTTTTGTTCTTCCTGAAAGCTCTCCATATTCTTTGAATTTTTTCAAATCAAAATAATATCCGTCTTCTATTTTATAGGCGTAGCCTTTTTCTATAAGGCGTTTTACTTGAGAGATAATTTCCGGGATGTGATCGAAGGCTCGGGCAAACTGCGTGACTGCAGTATTGTGGAGGGATTGCATGTCTTCATAAAAAGCAAGTTCAAATTTCTTTGCAAGTTCTTGAGGAGTTATTTTTTGCTCTTTTGCTCTATTAATTATTTTATCATCAATGTCGGTAATGTTCATGAGATAGAAGACTTTGTATTCTCTTTGGCGAAGATATCTTACTATGGAATCGAATTGCGTGAATGTTTTTGCATTCCCGATATGGATGTAATCATATACCGTTGGTCCGCAGACAAACATATTAATGTCTTTCCCTTTAATAGGTTTGAAAACTTCTTTTTTTCTTGTGAGGGTGTTGTATAACTGTAATGGCATACGAAGAGAAAGAGGAGAAGGTTTTAAATGTTTTGGGTTAAACCTTGAAAAATAAAGAAAATAAAGAAAAATAAAGCAAAACTATTTGCTTCTTGCAACTTCATAGAGTGCGCGGAGTGCTGTGATAACTGCGCCTGGCGCTACAAAAAGAATGACTGCGCTGAGGAAGTTCTTCAGCCAGTTTCCGATTCCTACTGGGATGAGGCTGACATAGTTTTGCAATGCTCCTGCACTGACGATAAACACCAGTGCTGCGAGGAGAAATTGATGCACTTCTTCGTCGCCGATGTTGATGAGGCCGACAATGAGCCCAAGAACAATCAAGACCAGAGCCACTGTATTTGAAATAGAGAAAGCTGAGAGAATCAATGCAACGACCAAGCCGGCTACGAATGCCCACACTCCAATTTTTTCAATAGTTTTATCTTTCATGGTACCTCCTTATATTAATTTACTACGAGTTTAGTATATAAAATTATTGATTTCACTTTACTGCTCTTGAGAAGGATTACTTTAAAGATGTGGGGGGAGTAAATCCTTTTCCGGATCTTTTGGTAAAATTCCTGTGTGGAGATACTTATTTATTGGGTTATCCTTAGATTTATAAAGCAGTTTTTTCTTTTTCAGAGATGATTGAAAAAACTCTTATTCTGATGAAACCAGATGCTGTGCAAAGGGCAATTGTAGGGAGAATTCTTGAGAGATTTGAGAATGTAGGTCTGAAGATTGTCGGGATGAAAATGGTGCATGCTGATGAGAAATTAGCTAAAAAGCATTATGTTGTTGAGAATTTTATTAAGACTACTGTTCCTAAAACGAGGGAGGCATATGCGAAAAGAGGGATTGAGTTGAAAGAAAGTGATGTTGAGATTGCTACCCGGATTCAAAAGATGCTTGTGAATTTTTTAAGAGAGGGGCCTGTGATTGCGCTCGTTTTAGAAGGTCCGCATGCTGTTGAGGTTGTTAGGAAACTTGTTGGGGGGACAGAGCCGAGGACCGCTTTGCCTGGGACTATCAGAGGAGACTTTTTTATGGACTCGTATTTTGTTTCTGATTCGAAGAAAAGGCCGTTGAGGAATTTGATTCATGCTTCAGGGACCAAGGAAGAGGCTGACTATGAGGTTGCTTTGTGGTTTAAGAAAGAAGAGTTGTTTGATTGGGAAGGAATGCACGACAGGCATGTGAAATGATTGCTGATTGCCCAAGGGCGTATGCAATGCCGATGCAGACCATCGGGCTCTTTGCATATTCTCTGTTTATGCTTTGCTGACTTTAAATATTCCTGTTTACATAAAATTATTTATAGTTATGTATAGTTATGTAAATGTAAACGTAAACTATAGCTGTCGCTTTTACTGATTAGGACACGTTTCAAAAATCCCTAAGAATTAGATTCCTTTTGCCAATTCAAAGGGAAAAAACCACCCCACCAAATTGGACAAAAAGCACTTATGCCCCTACCGGGATTCGAACCCGGGTCCCTGCCTTTCTTCTCTTCTAAGCATTAAATTTTCTTTGACTCCTAGAACTTTCTTTTTCTAAAAGAAAGTTGCAGTCGAAAGGGCAGTATCCTTGGCCTCTAGACTATAAGGGCATGAAGAATGCATTATAAGTTGATTTATAAAACTTTAGAGAGATCCTGTTAGCCGAACTGTTTTTATGAACGTGGCGTTTATTATTAAAATCTTAGGCTTTCAGCATAATTCCCGATGAGCGGGATAGGCTTTTTTTCTCCGCTGAGCGCATAGAGAGAGCCGATGATCCATAACATCGTTACTAATGTCCATGATGCATAATACATGATCTGGCCTATGATTGGAAAAAGGAGAATAACAAAGGAAAAGACTTTGATAATGACAATTAGCATGAATAGAATAAGGCTTTGTTTTGCATAGTACATCACATAGAGGTCATTCTTCTTTCCAAGGAGAGCGATGATGAAGCCGATGATGCTCAAGAAAACGGCGAGAAATGCAAAGATCCTTGCATCATCTTCATCCCATCTGGTAGTCTTTTTACGCATACTTCAATATATATGTTAGAGTTTATAAGGGTTTTGTTATGTCGGAATTGAAAACCGCAGACTTTAGTCTGCGGCAGTAGCCAATCTTGTTTTCAATTCTGAACACTTCAAAATTCAAAGAATTTTGTGATCTAGGAAAATATGAGTGCATTATGAATATGCTATTTTGCATTTTTGAAAACATGAGCCTGCACAGATTTGAACTGTGGACCACTGGCTTTCTTCAGACTGAATTCAGCTCTGTTTCTAGCGAAACAGTGTCATATAAGACCAGCGCTCTAACCGGGCTGAGCTACAGGCTCATCTTTTGGAGAGTTTGCAGAGATTTATAAATGTTGAGAGATAACGTGCAAACTTTTTTATAGTAGCTGCCTTTTAAGAGAATATGACTGAAAGCATTGAACGTCTTACAGATATGCTGAGCAGAAGGATAAGAATTCCGCCTGATAAAAATTTAAAGCCTATGGAGATTCGTGGTTTGATGCTTGCGGTAATTGAAAGAGCCCGTCGGTCTTATCAGGAGTCTTTTGGAAGCTGGAAAGCGTATGCTTATCGTGAAGCTGAAAAGGAAATAAGAAAGTATGGCGGGCATTTTGAGCCAGATGATCAGTGGAAAGTGAGGAAGGATCTTGATCTATAGCATCATAAATCTTATAATAGATGATTCTTATTAAGAAGCGTGCTCGACGATATATTCAATGAAGATTCTGATGAAGAGGCTTGTGAAGATGATGAAGGTCTTCCTATAAATCTACCTCCTCCATGGAGTATTGAACGGAGAAAACTGCCTCTTCAGTTTGGTTTTGGGAAGAATCATGGAAATCATTATCCTTATGAGCCTGAGACTTTTGGGTACGAATCTTTTTCTAAAAATTTTTATCGGAAAGTTTAAGAGGTTGTTTTTTCTTTGCTTTTTATGCTCATTGGAATTGTCGGAAGGCCGAATGCAGGTAAAAGCACTTTTTTTAAGGCAGCAACACTTGTGGATGTGCTGATTGCGAGTTATCCTTTTGCGACGATTAAGCCGAATCACGGCATTGCTTATGTGAGAGTTGATTGCATTGATAAGGAATTTGGGGTTCAATGCATGCCTCGGGAAGGATACTGTGTAAAAGGGCAGAGATTTGTGCCTGTAGAGCTCATGGATGTTGCAGGGCTTGTGCCGGGAGCTTCACAGGGCAAGGGAATGGGGAATCAGTTTCTTGATGACTTGAGACAGGCAGATGCGTTTATTCATGTTGTTGATATGTCGGGTTTGAGTAATTCAGAAGGGAAACCTGCTGAAAATCATGATCCTGCTGTCGACATTCGATTTTTAGAGGAGGAATTGGATTTATGGTATGTGGGAATTTTAAAGAAAGTCTGGAAGACTTTTGCAAGGACTGCTGAATTGCAGAAGAGTAATTTTTCTGAGGCTGTTGCGAAGCAGTTTTCTGGATTGAAGGTACAGGAAGATGATGTGAAGTTGGTGCTCTTGAGAACAGGATTTGACAGCTCTAAACCTACTGCATGGACTGATGATCAGGTTCTGCAATTTGCACGAGAGCTGAGAAAATTGACCAAGCCTATGGTAATCGTTGCCAATAAGATTGATACTCCTAAGGGCGGAGAGAACTTTGCACGAGTAAGCAAGGAATTTGATTATCCTATGATTCCTTGTTCTGCAGATGCTGAACTCTCTTTGAGGCAAGCTGCGAAGGCTGGGCTGATTGAATATTTGCCGGGAGATAAAGACTTTATTCTCATTAAGGAATTAGCTGAAAAACAAAAAGGAGCACTAGCATTTATTCGAGAAAAAGTTTTGCAAGTTTTTGGATCAACAGGTGTGCAGGAAGTCTTGAATACGACGGTTCTTGATATTTTGAAGTATGTTGCTATTTTTCCTGCTGGCATGAATAAATTGGCTGATTCTCAAGGCAGAATTCTTCCTGATTGTTATTTGATGCCTTCTGGAAGCACGGCTTTGGATTTTGCATTTAGACTGCATACTGATATTGGAAAGAATTTTGTGAAAGCGTTGAATGCAAGGACAAAACAGGCTGTGGGGAAAGAATATCAGTTAAAGCATAGGGATGCGGTAGAAATTGTGACGAGGTGATGTTTATTTCCCCTTATGATAATCTTCGCTGCGCTTCAAACTCTTTAATAAAGTTATATGCTTCCGTGAGCATATCTCGATTGGCCTTGATTCTCATGAGCTTTAGGGATTCTTCATAGGTTGCCCAGACGAATTCGGTATGCTCTTCCGAGATTTTTACTTTTTCTGCCTCCTCTTTCTCTATTTTTGTGAGAAAGAAAACCGCTCGCTTTTTAATGAGCTGTCCGTCTATTTTATAGAACCATTCCTGCACGTGGGAAAATCCTGGGAGGAATGAGACTTCGAGATTTGTTTCTTCCTTTACTTCTCTTATTGCTGCATCTTGCTCTGATTCTCCTGATTCAATCCATCCTTTAGGGAAGCCCCAATAGCGTGATTTGATAAGAAGGAATTTTATCGTTTCCTGAATCTTAGCGTAGACGACTGCTCCTGCTGATTTTTTTTCTTTCATTATTTCATAAAGGATTAGGTTTATATAATTCTTTCCTATTCTCAGGATATGGATTTGTTAAAAGAGGTTAAGGATATTTTGCATCCTTTTGGAGAATTAGACTTGCTTTGCTATTATAGCATTGTTGCTGGGAGGCTTCAGGATTTTTTGAAGGATAAGGAAATTGCTGCAAAAATTCATCTTTCTGGGAAGATTCCTAAGCTGTTGAAGAGGGGCAGCCGATTGACTCCCTTATTTGTCCCTGATCTTGCTCAGGTTAATGCTGATTTTTTGAAATTAAGAGTTGGGAATCATTTGAAAGATGTGCGGAACAGGATTACACCTCAGCAGATTCTTCTCTGGGAATACTTTTTTCCGAGGAAGATGATTGACTTGCTTTATGCGTGCAATAAAGAACATCCGGGATTGCCGATTGAGAGAATTTTTATTGATATTGACAAAGGGAAGCATATTGCATCTGAGGTGGCTCAGGAAGCTACTTTGTCGCTCGTTCAGCAGATCCGAGAAGATCGAGAATTTAATAAACTCGCGAAGTATCGACCTGTGATTTTATGGACGGGAAATAGTTTTCATGTTTATCTTTTATTGGAAGAGAAAGTTCCTTCTTTATTTTACAAGCAGTCTCTTTCTTATGGAGATGATAAGAAGAATTCAGGGAATTTTCCTGTTCGATGGGCTCGGCAGATTACTGCGTCTACGGGAATTAGAGTTGAGGCAGGGCATGAAAAAACTGAGGATCATCTAATTTTGGACACTTCAGGGACTCCCTCTGGAAAACTCGCTCGAGCGCCTTTTTCACTGCATATTAAGAATTATCAGGAGTTTGACGGCATTGCAGTGCCTCTTTCTTTGGAGGATTTGAAAAAGAAGAATTTAGTGAAAGAACTGAGGAAGCTGACTCCTGAAAAAGTTGCAAAAAATTTAAATGCCTATGCCCGATTACTCTACTATGATCAAATATGAACCTGCACCTGATATTCATCAGCAGATGCTTGAGATCGTCGGAAAATTGCCGTTCGAGCATGTGCGGCTTGATTCGGTTTCGTGCATGCGAAGTTTTGGCAGCTCTTCAAGAAATACGATTGCCCGGTGCCATGCGCTGAATAAAGTTATGCAGAAGGCCTTAGGGAGAAAAGGATTCTATGTTTTAGAATTTATTTCTGAAAGGTTTGACCGGCTTTCAGAAGAGGAGAAAACAAAAACTTTGCTTCATGAATTGATGCATATCCCCAAGAGCTTTGGAGGAGGATTTAAGCATCATGATTATGTCTGCGAGAAAAATATTAATGCTTTTTACCGGGAGTTGAAAAGACAAGAGGGAGCGGTGAAAAATTCTTGGTTTTGACTTCAAATGGATATTACGGTTAACCTTTCTGAGAAAAAAATAACTATTCCTGTGACTCTTTGTAGGAATAAAGCTAAAGGGCTCATGTTTTCCCGTCGGGAAAATGCTGAAGCGCTGTTATTTGAATTTTCTTCTCCGGGATTCTGGAGCATTCATTCCTTTTTTGTGTTTTATCCTTTTCTCGCACTCTGGCTGAAAGGTAATAGGGTTATTGATTACAAGATTGTGCGCCCTTTTTCTTTTTCTGTGCGCCCGCGAGACTCGTTTCTTCGCCTTATTGAGATTCCCATTAATGAAAAATATAAAAAAATTGTTGCTGACATCGTCGGGAAAAACTCCACTCTTGGGTGACATTCGACGATACAGAAAGATTTAAATAGATCTCATCCTCTCTCTATACATTAAAGGAGGTACAAAATGGGAAGTGTCATCCTGAAAAACGCTGTAAAGCGAAAGAAGGGCTACTTGTATTATATTGACGGAAAAGGCAATGTCTGTGAAGCAAAGATGGCCCGAGGCGGAAGAAAAAAACGAAACTAAGGGTTGAGTTTTTTCTTTAAACTTTTTATTATTTTTATAACTTTTTTTATTACTTTTCTTTTTTAGGATCTTTCAAGATTTTATAGGAATCTATTGTCTTTTGCACGATCCTCAGGTTTCTTTTTTTGACAGATGACTTCTTTTTAAGGAGAGCTTCTTTTTTCATTATCTTTTTAAATCCTTTCTGGCTGATTCTTTTATGGCTTTGATTTTAGGAATTGAGAGTACTGCTCATACTTTTGGAATAGGAGTGGTGCAGAATGGGAAGATTCTTACGAATGTGAAGGACGCTTACACGACGGAAAAAGGGGGTATTGTGCCTCTTGAGGCTGCTCGGCATCATTTTATAGTTCAGGAGAGAGTTTTGCAGGGAGCGCTGGAAAAGGCCAGTGTTTCTTTTAAAGAAGTTGACGCACTTGCGATTTCCCAAGCACCAGGATTAGCACCTTGCCTTCTTGAGGGGATGAAATTTGTTAAAGCATTGTCGAAGAAGCATCAGAAACCTGTTATTCCGGTGCATCACAGCGTTGCTCATCTGGAGATTGGAAAGAGCACTGGGGCCAAGGACCCGGTTTTACTGTATGCGTCTGGGGCAAATACCCAGATTATTGCGTATGCTGCTGGAAAATATAGAATTTTTGGAGAGACTTTAGATTTAGGAGTGGGGAATTTTATTGATACTTTTGCACGATATGCTGGCATGGGTTTTCCTGGTGGGCCGAAGATCGCTCTTTTGGCTGAGCGGGGAAAAAAGTACATTGAACTTTCTTACTCGATTAAGGGCATGGATGTTGCGTTTTCAGGGATACTGACGAATTTGAAGCAAAAACTGGAGAGTAAGAAATATCCTATCGAAGATCTTGCGTATTCTCTGCAGGAAACTGCTTTTGCTATGCTTGTGGAGGCGTCTGAACGGGCACTAGCGCATACGGGAAAAGAAGAATTGGTTTTAGGAGGGGGTGTTGCATGCAATAAACGGCTTCAGGAGATGTGCAGGATCATGTGCCAAGAGAGGGGAGCAGCATTTTTCTGCCCACCGAATGATCTTTTGGTTGATAATGGAGCGATGATTGCCTATGCGGGGGAAATGATGTTTGATAAAGGTATTTTTGTGCCTGTTGAGGAGGTTGAGAAGATCGATATTTTGCCAAGGCAGAGGACTGATGAGGTGGAGATTAGGTATTTGTGAAATGAATGGTAATTTGTTAAAATGAGAAAGATTCTATTTTATCAGAAAAAGCCAGAAGACTCCGCTTTGTCAAAAACCGATGGTTTTTGAGCATGTCGGAAATCATCGTGATTTCCGAGCACTCTCAGAAATCATTGACTTCAAAATCTTTAGATTTTGATAGCCGTCAGAACTCTGTGAGTTCTGAGGTTTCTGAAGCCATCAGAATTCCTCCTTGAAACTTCGGAAATTCTTGAAGAATTTCTGATAGCTCTCAAAATTCAAGGAATTTTGAAGTTCTGAGGTTTATGGCAGAGTCGGAGATTTTGCGAATTTTTATGATTTTGAAGATGCCGAGAAAACCGCACTCTTTAGGGTGCGGAGGACGTCATGATTTATAGGATTATTTCAAACTCTCCCAATTCCTTCCTCAAAAGTTCAAAGATCTTTGCATTTGCCTTTGCATTCGTCTTTCCTTTTTGCTGCGCAATTGCCTTTTCAAACTCTTCAGGCGCCGTGTCAAGAATTCCTGCATCAGTGATTTTTTTGAGCTTTTCGTCTTTGAAGAGGAATGCGGCATTTTCTGTAAGAAAGAGGTCGGCTTCTTTGTTTTGATCTTTATCATGGTATTTCAACTTTAATTTGCCTTTTTCCAACGCAACAAGATCTTTTCTCTGGACATATTCAATGAGATGATTGATGAGCATGGAGCCGTTTTTTCTTGCGTCGTCAATTTCGTGCCTTGCAATTTTTCCTTTTTTAAATTCCTTGTTTGCTTTTACGATGTCGTTGAGGATATGAAGATGATTTTGAGGGAGTTTGCCTGCTTTAACAAGATGCGACTCAAATTCCTGGACAAGTTTCTGCTCTCCCTGCTCTCCAAAAAGGCTTTTGAGAATTTTGAAGACATCCCCATAAATTTGGCCGATGGTTTTTTCCTGAGCTCTTTTTTCAATCTGCTCCCTGAGCTCTTTGAGGCGCTTCAAGTAATCTGTGGAGTCTTTGAGGAATTCATCTATTTGCTTCCCTGAAACTTCCTTGACCTTTTCGTGCTCAAAATCTTTGTAGAAACCGACAATTTTTTCCAGGATATCAATATATTTTTTTTCAAGCATTTTTTCTTGTTCATAAAACACTTTCTTCATTTCTGAGATCGTTTCTCTCGGCGTAGGCGGAGGAAGGCCATAGAGCATCAAAAGAGCTTGTGATGGGGTGATCACGCCCCAGTAGATATCACCGATGACAATGTCGAGCAGCCTTCTTTTTACTATTTCTGCCATTTTATCTCCCATGGACATAAACATATCGATTGCTTCTGGTGAGGGTTTGAGCTTTCCCATTTTCAAGAGGAGTTTCCAAGGCATGAAGGTACCCCGATCATAGAGAGGAACACCATCTCTTAGAAAGGTGAAGATGACGGGATTTGCGTCTTTGACAGACTCCCAGAATTCAGTCATGATATAGATTTGGGGAGAGAGCTTGTTTTTGACTCCTGCGAGTTCTGCAGCTTCCATGATGTAGCTGTAGATGATTCCTCTTAGCTTCTCCTTTAACTCCAGCCGAGTCATTCTCTTTACATCAGTATCGTCAATGATAATGACAACGTCGACATCAGATGTTTTGATTGCTTTTCCTCGAACAAGAGATCCTGCAATAATATACGAAACGACGTATTTCTCAAATTTTCTTAAGACCAATGATTTGTGGATGGAGGCTACTCTTAATGCTCCTAAAATTCCTTTGTCATGGAGAGGGTAGGACATGGCAACGCCCTCGAGAAGATCATACTTGCTGTCAAGGCAGAGATTCCAGACATCAACAGGGGTTTTGACATGGACCCAGATCTTTGGCTTGACGTCTTTTATCATGCTTACGATCTCTGTCTTGATCTTAGGAATGTCCTTAAATTTATCTTCAGGGATAATGACTATAAGATGGATGGGTTTCTGCTTTCTTTCTTCCGGAGGAACTTCTTCTTCGTCTTCTAATTTTTCTGAAATTTGCGGAGGCAGGATTCCAACAGCTTCAACAAAATTATATTTTTTAAGAAGATCTTTTTTAAACTCCTCCAGCCTTGCTTTGGTCTTTTCCATCTCTTTTTTTACTTTTTCTTCATCAACCTTTGGCGGATTATTGGGAGGGTTATTATAGGTTTTTTTATTTATTTCTTCTTCCATTGATGTTTCTTTATGTTCTTTGTTATGGTTTTCAGAAGCCATAATCATTTATCACTGAGAGAGTATAAAAAGCTTTTGGCAATGGCAGTATCTCCGCATAGCTTATATCTGCTTGTTTTATCCACTCATCAGAATCGTCTGCTTATGTCAGATTCTGGCTTCTCTAGTTTACTCTCTGCAGAGATACTGAATGATTTTTAGGACTCCTCGAGACTGAGATTGCACGCAGCGAGTTGCGCCCTGAGATTTTCAAACGATTGTTTTGTTTTGGCTGAGATCTTTTCCTGTTTTGCATGCTCTCTCTTTATTTCATCATTTGTTGATATGACTTTATGATTGATACTTCTTATTGCGCTTTCATGCTCTCCGAGTCGAGGATGCACCATTATTTTTAGATTTTTTAACTGCCGTATTTTTTCAAATCTTTCTCTTGTAATCTTCTTGAGTTCTTGCGGAGCGTCTGGCAGGGAGGATGCTTCTTCGACAATGCTTAGAACGCTCAAAGATAGATCAGACTCGAGCGCATTGAGGACATCCTCATAACTTTTGATCACATTGTTTTTCTTTTTATCATTATGGAATATCTTGAGAAGAAATTTAATATTGAGGTCTTGTTTTATCCTCTGCAGTTCTCTATCGAGATCCTCTTTTTTTTCCTTTATTTCTTCGCTTGATTTCAAAAAGGCCTGATACTCTTGACTTGTTTTCCATTCTGCAAGCTTATTCTCTTTTTGTACGAGCTCTTTATCAAGATATTTATTTTTCTCCCCGAGATTTTTTATGGTTTCTGCGATGCCCTCTTCAATGGATCTATTTTTTTGGTGCTCTTGGAGCGACCTCTTTATTTTTGAGATTCTCTGCTGCATGGAGAAGAGAGATTCATTGTTTTTTATGGTGCTATTGATTTCTTTTACCCATTTTTTTATTTCTTCATTTATGCTGCCAAGCTCCTTCCCTACGAGCACAGTTGCCTTTTGGTAATGCTTGACGGAGCGATTTTCAAAATTATTAATATGGGTAGCTATATTGCTTAGGAATACAGAGAGAGGAATTTCTGGTTCTTTTTCCATCCTGCGGAGATTTGCCAAGAATTGATTGAGACGCGTGACATAGAGAGACAGGTTTTCTTCTACTATTTCCTTGATTTTTTGCTCTACTTTCAAAGAGGAGATATTCACGTGCTGAAGGGCTAATTGTTTTTCTTCTATGGTCTTTTGCAGCTCTTTCATTTTTTCTTCGAGCTGTTTTTTTACTGCTTTTTCTTCGAGTATATTTTCTCGCTCTTTTTCACTAATCCATAACGGGAGTTGAGTGAAGATTATCGCTCTTTTTTCTTTTTGAGGCTCTTTTGGCTCATGCAAGAAATTCTTTAGAAATGTAAGGATTCCCATGTTCTGTGAGAGTTTTAATGAGTTCTTGTGTATAAATTACAGTTTTTGAAATGTTAAAAGGGAAATTTAACTTGTTGTATATCATTTATATTGCCCTGTTCATTGATCAGAGGATTATGAAATTAACTCGTGTGCTTTTTATACGCATCTGCGCAGTGCATGCAACAGAACGCTCTTTTTTTCCCCTGGATATTTGCGTAGCAATGGCTCTTATAAATCTCGCAGCCGCAATGATAGCATTCAGTGATGTTGTTCTTGATGCCTGATTCGAGCATAAGCGAGAATCTTTGGAGGAATTTCCTGTAGAATTTTCTGCCTTTGGGAGTCATCTTATGCATATTTTTTTCGTGCCCCCCTCTTTTTCTTTCTGAGATTACGAACCCATTTCTTTTCAGCTCTTTGAGAAAGGGATAGATGTGCGACGCTGAAAGTTTCATTCCTGTTTTCTGCTCTACTTCTTTAATGATTTCATATCCATGAAGCTTGCTTTGGTCGATGAGGGCAAGAATGCAGAGCTTGGTGATGCTGTTAATTTTCATATTTTCTCTAGACATGGAATCTATATAAACTTATCCTGCTTTGATATGTCGGGATTTGATATCTTCATTGCCAAGATTTATAAATTCTCCTTTTTTCCCCATAGTATGAGCGTTTCATTAAAGACACTGGGAATGGTTCTTGTAGGCTTCTCTATAGCTCTCCTTTTGATCCTTACTTTTGTAAAAGTTAAGGTTGATCAGGAATCAACTCTTCTCTGCGAGAAGCTCCATGAGAATCAGATTACTATGGACCAGAATCCAGTGCATAAAAGCAGTCTTTCCTGGATGATTGTTTCAGCATTCGGAATAGCGTTTCTGCTTATGGGGCTAGGGGGGTATATGTTTTTCCTCCCCCAGCAACATTCTGAAGCGACTTTTATCACTCCTCGAAAAGAGTTTAAAGAGGCAGATTTGGGCACTTTTGATGAGGAAGAAAAAAAGGTTTATGAAGCTATTCGAGGAAAAGAAGGCTCTGCTTTTCAAAGTGACCTTATTAAAGATACTGGATTCAGCAAGGTGAAAGTTACGAGGATCCTCGACCGACTGGAGATGAAAGAGATTCTTGAACGAAAACGAAGAGGCATGACGAATATTATTGTGCTGAAATGACTCTTATCTAAGATATTATGTCTCCTGCATAAAGAATAGAGACTCTTCTTGTCTTTAGCAATCTTTCTTTTTCTTGAGTGAAGTATCATTTCTTTTTAAAAAACTCATTTTACTTCTTGTAGTACTCTTCTATGAAACTAGTTTCATCAGTAGGTATATATGGTGTTTCATTCTTGTTCTTTTGAATTTGAGGAAATTTTATGGAAACACAAACTCAAGAAAAAAGCAATACTGCGGGAAGAGGATCTGAAGAAGAAACAGCTCCTAAGAAAAAGAGAGATGTAGGAATTCTTGCGCAGATCGTTATTATCCTTCTTTTAGCGGTCGTTCTTTTCTATTATATGGGCACTGGCAAGGGCGGAGAGAGTTTAACAGGAAATGCTATTTCAGAAGGCACTGTGAGTATTCAACCTGTGGCTGCTTCCGAGATTATCCCCATAGGTGTTCCAGAAGTGTACGGCAAAGAGCTAGGTGTACGTTATGATGATGTTTCTGCCTCAAGCGCGGAGAATGCTGATGCAACGATTAAAAAACTAGGCAACCTAGATACTTCATTGAGTTTGCAGGGAGAAGAGCTTAAACGGTATATTGGCATTGCTTCCCGTATTTCTTGTGAGTATTGTTGCGGAGCTGCTACTATTATTGATGCAAACGGCGAGCCCACTTGCGGATGCGCACATAGTTATGCGATGCGGGGCCTTGCGAAGTACCTGATTAAAAATCATCCTTCGATGAGCGACGATTCCATCTTAGAGGAAATGGGAAAGTGGAAGGTGCTTTTCTTTCCTGATCAGCATCGAATAAAAGCTGCTGTCCTTAAAGGTAAAGGCATCGAGCTTAATTATATTAATCTCGCTTCACAAAAATACCGCGGCATTGAAAAAGGAAATAGTGGTGCCATGGTGGGGGCTTGCTAAAATGGACTGCTGTGCACCTCATGAAAATGAAACCCGACCTTTGAAGAAAAATCCGGTTAACATGAATGTTATTTTATGGGCTGTGATTATTGTTTTGCTTGTTTTTATTGCATTTTTTATTTATAAAGACCGAACACGCACGAATGTCCAGAATATAGGTGCTGATGATATAAGCAGCTGGACTGCTGATGAAAGAATGCAGTACGATCATCATGGAATATTACCTCAACGGCTTCAAGGAAAGGTTTTACAGCAAAAGAGCAGCGGGATGGTGGGAGGATGCTGATGAACAAGATGAAATATGGAAGCATGGATCTCAAAAAAATACTCTGGGTTGCTATCGGAGTGCTTTTGGCTGCAGTTGTCTATTTCGTATTTTTGAGGCAGGGAAATGCTGCTGCTCCTAGCGCGATGGTGGGGGGATGCTAAAAATGAACTTTTTCGGAAAAGCAGCTGCCAGTAAAATGATGAAAAAAGAAATGACCTTATTGCGTATAAACTATACCTTTACAATGATTGGGGGTAAAATTTTAACTTGTTGTACATAAACTATCTACCTCGGGAATTGATAAGGGAAATTGCTGATTAACTTGCTAACATGAAAAAATCAAACTTAATTATCATGGGAACGATTATCCTCTTTTTAGGGATACTTGTATTTTCTGGAAGAAAGCAAACAGGCAATGCCATAAAAGAAGACATATTTGAAGGAATTATTACCAATGTAAATCTGGAGCCAAAAGTCCTTGATGGAACAGGGGTCTATGACCGAAGCTGCAACCCTGTTGAGAATGGCCTGACTCAATGTGATGCAGGAATAAAAACTGAGGCAGGATTATTAAATTTTAATTATAAACATGATATGCATGCTCAAGGTTGCCTTGACCAAGGACAAAAATTAAAAGTGGAGGTTTTTGCTGATGGCAGGGCAAAAGTTACAAGATTATGAGACTCAAGATTATTTTTCCATTTTTTGTATTGCTGGTTACGATGGTTATTATTCCTTCGGTGATGGCGCATTGCCCTCTGTGCACTGCTGCTGCAGGAACTGGCGTAGCTGTTGCGAGGTATTACGGAGTTGATGACAGCATTGTCGGAGTGTTCTTGGGGGCGTTTATTGTTTCTTCTGCATTATGGCTTGGCAAATGGATGAAGAAGAAATCCTTTCATATCGAAGACTCGCTCCTCATACTGCTTTCCTTCTTTTTTTTAGTAATTCCTCTTTACTTTTCCAAGATTATCACTCCTCTTGAGATGGTCAAGGAAATGCCTGAGCATCATTCATTTCTTGGGCTTGGTGTTTTTGGCATTGATAAGCTATTTTTTGGTATTCTCTTGGGTACTTTTGTTATTTGGGGGACTTTTGGATTTAGTGATCTTATTAAAAAGAAGCGAGGATCTGTCTTGTTTCCTTATCAAGGAATTTCTTTCATGATGATTGCGCTTGTTGTGCTTTCTCTTGCTTTGTGGAGATTAGCATGATCTTAACTAATCGTCTCCCTTATCAATTCCAGAGGCACATAGTTTATACACTAAGAATTAAAAATGGAGATGAGCGGTTCATATGAAGACTGAAAATTTTATCCAGAAGATTGAAGAAGTGAAGAAAAAGAGCGAGCTCGATCTCTCTCTCGGCGAGGATTTGAGCATTGCTTTGATGAATCTTATTAGTTTAGAGGAGCATTTTGAGTTTAGTTTTATGAAAACGTCTGAATCACGCTACCTGGAAATGCTGGAACAAGTTCGAGAGTTAAGGAAAAAACTTTTGAAGAAGATTGTGAAAGAGAATGAAGGAGAGGACTGGTGCGCGAGCAAACATCTTCTTGCTGCGAGCATGCGATTAACCGAGGTGGGAACAAAGTATCTTCATCAGGGGAAGAGAAAAGAGGCTGAAGAGTGCTTTTTTGAAGCGTTCAATCTCTATAGCTTATTCTGGTTTATCAATGGTGTTGGAACTCGTGAAGAGCATGCGATAGAGAATAAGAAAGTAGAGGCAAGTCCTGGAAAGCTTTCGAAGCTTACTGCTCTTGTGAAGAAAATGGTAGATTGCTGCAAGGAATGAGATGAATACTCTGGAGCGAGTTACTCTCATTAACTTCCTTATCAATTCCTAAGGCAGTTTATATACAAAGATTTAAATTGAAGGCGGGCTGTGTTTTAGAAAGAAAATATATGGATCTTGATGAAAGATGAGATTAAATGCTTTTTTGTGGGCGATTTTAGGAGGAATGTTTCTCTTAGGAGTTTATTTTTTGATTATGATTTTTGTTTCCTCATTTTCTGATGCTCTTCTTCAACTGAAGGAGAGATGGTACTGGATTCTTCTGCTGGTTTTAGGGTTTGGGACCCAGATTTTTCTTTATGCCTCGATGAAAAGCTTTGTTACTACATCAGTTGCAGAGACATCTTCTCTGGCGGTTTCAGGGGGAATGTCTACGACTTCGATGATTGCATGCTGTGCGCACCATGTTGCTGACGTGGCGCCTCTATTAGGCATTTCTGTTCTCGCTCTTTTTTTGAATCAATTTCAGACCCCTCTCCTTACTTTAGGGGTTTTGTCAAATTTTGTCGGGATTACATTTATGCTCTCTCAGATGCAAGAGCATCATTTGTATAGAGAAGGCTTTCTTGGGAGATTGATGCATGTTCCTATGAAAAAAGCATTGTACTTCGTTATTTTAGCAAGCGTTCTTATTTTTGCATTTACTTTGCTTATGGCTGGAGGGCTGGGATGAAGAGAGAACATCTTTTTTTGATTGGAGCGCTTATTGTAACTGTAGCTTTGCTTCTTTTTGCCTTCGCTGATTTTTTGAAAGGGCAGAGTGTTCCGCTGCAGCCAGCAAAAATTTCGACTTCTGGTTTTCAAGCAATAACTTCCGGGACAACGGAGAGCGGCAGTGTTGCAATAGAAGTAACACCTCAAGGAATAAGCGACGGAGAAATGAGTTTTTTAATCTCAGCGAATACTCATTCTGTTGACTTGGGACAATTTGATTTAAAAGCAATAGCAATTTTGGAGTATGAAGGGAAAAGTTCTCGGCCTCTTTCAGCCCCTCCATTAAGCGAGCATCATGCTTCAGGCGCTCTTGTTTTTCCTGTTGAAGGGAAGCCAAGCAAGTTTACTCTGGTTATTACCGGTATTCCTAATGTTGAAAAGCGGGTTTTTGCATGGGGATAGTATTCTATTAGGACCATATCTTTGCATAGAATTTTACCCAAAAGTCCTGAAAAGAATTGCTATTGCTATGTACTCAATTTATCGAGGAAGATTTAAATATTAATATTCATTATAAGAAATATGGAATTTGATGCAGGCAGAAGAAGATTATTGAAGAATAGTGCAAGAGGCTTAGTGGGAATTGCTGCAGCAGGAATTATTTGCGGTTGTGATGGGGATAGAAATCATAATGAATTTTTAAGTTATGATTCTCATCCTACTGATCAAGTTTTTAGAGATCACGATGGATTTAGATTAATTTACACTGATGGGGAAGGTATTTTAAGAGAAAATAAGTATTTTTCTGCTCTTATAAACTTAGATAATGGACTCAAAGTATTTGTAGAAAATATGCCTGAGGAGATTGGAAAGAGATTTAAATATAATACTCCTCTCGAATTCAGCATAGTGTATGAAGAATCCCCTATAGAACTTCCCCAACCCTTTCTTATTATTAAAGATTTGAAAGAAGGAGAAAGAGGATTTGCTAATACTATTAAACATAAATATGTGAGACAAAACCTTATTGATCTAGAAAGGAGTTATACTGAACTGCATCTTCCTAAAAATCAAAATATTTCCCCCGGAAATGAAGTTTTCGGTGGAAAATTTAAGGTAGAGAGTGAAATGCACGAGGTTAAATAACTTTTCCCAACTAGAGAAACCTCTTTTAGTTTTTTTGAGTGATGAAATATTTTCATCAATTTTTTTTGTATTTTCGGAGATATTGGTGCAAACCAATATGTTTAAATATATACTTTTGTTTTATGCATGATGGAAAAAGAGAGGAATATCTGGCTGGGGCTAGCAAGGATTGCTTTAGGCATTCTTTTCCTTTGGGCATTTTTTGATAAAATTTTTGGCCTTGGATTTTCCACTGCTTCTGGCAAGGCGTGGCTTGACGGGGTTTCTCCGACTCTTGGTTTTTTGAAGTTTGCTACTAAGGGGCCTTTTGCATCGGCGTATCAGGCTCTTGCTGGGATTCCTGTTGTTGACTGGCTTTTTATGCTGGGCTTGCTTTTCATTGGCACGGCACTTATACTCGGAATTGGGATGAGGATTGCTGCAATTTCCGGGACTCTATTGATGCTTTTAATGTATGGCGCTGCTCTTCCTCCTGAACATCATCCTTTTTTAGATGAACATATCATCTATGCGCTTCTGCTTCTAGGACTTGCTCGAGCAAGGGCAGGGCACTCTTTAGGGCTTAGTGGGTGGTGGAGTAATTTACATTTTGTGAGAAAATATCCTTTTTTAGAATAACATGGCTAAGAAAGATTTACGGAAAAGAGAGAAGAATATTTATTTGATTTTGAATTTTCTTCTTATTGCAGGGATGCTGATTGCTTTATTTTTGTTGTATGAGCATTTTTCTGCGACTGCAAGCGAATTTTGCAAGTTTGGCAAGTCTTTTGATTGCGGAATTGTCAATAAAAGCCCTTACGCAAACCTCGACGGCATCTCTTATTTACTGACGATTGATTTCAAATTGCCTCTGCCTTTGATCAACGTCTCGGGAATGGGTTTTCTTTTTGATTTACTCACGAGCAATGCTTTTCTCGGATTTCTCACACTTCTTTTTCTCTTTGGGCTTCTTGCATCCTTCAGAAGGGGAAGGGATTTTCTTTGGATTCAACAGAGGAATGCTTTGCGCTGGGCGAAGGGAGTCCTGATATTTGGAGTGGCTTATGGATTTTATCTTTTCCTGATTCAGCATTTTCTTTTGAAGACTTACTGCTTTTTTTGCCTTCTTCTTGATGCAATTCTGATTCTTTCACTTGTTTTTGTCTGGAGGCTGGGAAAATGAAAAATGGCTTGTGGGTGATTATAGGGGTTTTGGCGCTGGTTTTATTGGGCTTTTGGCTTTTGCGTGGTAAAGGCCGAGGAGGAATTGCGCAGGAAGATATTGATACTTTTGCAAAATGCCTGACTGAGAAAGGAGCGGTCATGTACGGGGCTTTTTGGTGTCCGCACTGCGCGAATACAAAGAAACGGTTTGGGAGTTCTTTTCGCTATATCGTTTATGTCGAATGTGACCCTCGAGGCGAGAACGAGCAGTCTGAACTATGCCTTCAGAAAAATATTGAAGCATATGACACTTGGGAATTTGTAGATGGCTCTCGATTGGTTGGAGAGCCCTCTTTTGAAGCAATGGGAGCTAAAACCGGATGCAAAGTTCCTGGAGTATAAGATTGTAACTATTGCCCTTCCGACGATTCCCTTGGTTCTTGTGACAGCGCTTATTGATTCTATTAATCCCTGCGCAATCGGTGTTTTAGTTATTCTTATTGCAACGCTTCTTCACCTTTCTCATAATAAAAATAAGATGCTTGCAATCGGGCTTATTTATATTTCTGCTGTGTTTCTTACGTATCTTGCAGCTGGATTTGGCCTTCTTGTTTTCATCCAAAAACTGAATATCAGCGGGCCTCTTTCTTGGGTTGTTGGCTTTTTAGTTATTGGCTTAGGCGTGATTGAGATGAAAGATTTTTTTTGGTATGGGAAGGGAATTTCGCTGCGCATTCCGGCGAGGCAGGCAAAGAAGATTGGGAAATATATTCGTCATGTAACTATTTTAAGCAGTATTTTTCTTGGTATTTTTGTTGCTGCGGTCGAGCTCCCCTGTACTGGAGGGCCGTATTTAGCGATTACTACACTTTTAGCGAAGATTGGATTTTCCTGGAAGGTCTTTTGGCTTCTTGCGCTCTACAATTTTATTTTTGTTCTTCCTCTTTTAGTTATTCTTGGTTTGGTTTATTTCGGCATAAGCGCAAAGAAAATTCAAAAATGGAAAAATGCTGAGAAGAGATGGATGAGATTGTTTATTGGCATTGTTATGATTCTTTTAGGAGCGCTTTTGATTCTTTTGGCGCAGGGAGCTATTAATTTTGGCTTGGAATAAATATATAAACCTGCTGGCAGTATTATAAGAAAAAATGAGAGTAAAAAAAGAAAGTTTGAGGCCTGCGGTTTTTATTTTTGTTATTGTACTGTTCGTACTCTTTGTTTATGCTATCATCCGTTATAATGTGCTGAAGGGAGTCGAACTTGCGCATCTTCCTCTTTATATCTCGAATAAGGCAATCGCTGTAGCTGCTGTAGTTTTAATGGGCATTTCCTATCTCCTTGGACCTCTTGCAAGAATCTGGCCTCAACGATTTGGGTCAAAAATGCACTTGAGAAAGCATTTGGGATTGCTGGGATTTGGACTTGCTGCTTTGCATGGAGTTATTTCATTTCTTCTGTTTAACTCAGCATATTATCCTAAATTTTTTACTGAAGGGGGGAAGCTGAATCTCGATGGAGAGCTGTCGATGCTTTTTGGAGTTCTTGCTTTTTTCATCTTTTCTTTAGTGGCAATTACTTCTCTTCCTGCTGTTGAAAGATCTATGAGCCGAGGACAATGGCAGTCTTTCCAGAGATCAGGATATTTGGCTCTTTTGCTGGTTTTATTGCATGTTCTTGTGATGGGCTGGCAAGGATGGCTGAAACCAGGAGATTGGCCGGGAGGGCTGTTGCCGATGAGCTTGATTTCATTTACTGTTCTTGCTTTTGTCTTGCTTATGCGCATTGCTGTTCAATTTTCGTGGAGGAGATCATGATGTATGACTTAATTATCGTCGGAGGCGGCCCTGCTGGAATGGCTGCTGCGCTGTATGCGGCACGGCAGCGTCTTAAGTTTATTCTTATAACAGAAAGCCTAGGAGGATTGGCGAATTATGTTCCTGAATTAAAGACGTATTTAGGATATTACTATCTTACGGGGTATGATCTCGTTGAGAAGTTTAAGGAGCATCTTGCCCAGTATAAAGTCCCTGTCAAGGAAGGAAGAGTAGAGAGCATTTCTAAAAATGACCATATTTTTGAGATTGTGACAAAGAAAGGGAAGTATCATGCGAGGACTGTGGTGATCGCTACTGGGAGGAGGTTTAAGAAAATGTGTGTTTCTGGAGAGGAAAAGTTCTTAGGAAAAGGACTTTCTTTGTGTACTGCCTGTGACGGGCCGCTTTTTAGGAATAAGACTGTCGCTGTTGTTGGGGGCGGGAGATCAGGGTTATTTGCAACACTCTTTCTTCTGAGAATAGCAAAAAAAATTTATCTTATTGAGCAAGAAAAGGAGATGAAGACTTATGGCGGCTTGCAGAGGATCGCTGATATTTTGAGAAAGCATAAGAAAGTTGAGATCCTGACGAATACAAAAGTTACTGAAGTTTTAGGAGAGCGATTTGTGACTGGAGTCATGCTTAAAAAAGGAAGCAAGAAGAGAAAACTGAATGTTGGAGGGGTTTTTGTTGAGGTAGGATATGTTCCGAATACTGAGTGTGTAAAACATCTCGTAAAATTAAATCATCGGGGAGAAGTGTGCGTTGATCATGAATGCAGGACTTCTTGCCAAGGGCTGTTTGCAGCTGGTGACATGACGCAGATCAAAGAAAAACAGGTTATGGTTTCATGCGGCGAAGGAACCAAGGCATTGCTTTCTGCATTGACTTTTTTAGAGAAGAAAGGATTATAATCTCAAGAGAGGTAGTACTGCGGTTTTTTTGAGATAAATGCTTCTATATTCTCAATCGTTGTGTTAAGAATTCTCTCTAATGCTTCTTGGCTGTAGAATGCGATGTGTGGTGTATAGACTACTTTTTCATTGCTTAAGAGCACGTGATCCTGGATGATCTGCTGAAGGTGCCTGGCGTTCATTTTGTGAAGGAGTTGTTTTTCTTCTTTGATGAGCTCTTCGCCTTCGATGACATCTAATCCTGCTCCGTTCAGTATTCCTTTATCGAGTGCCTCAATGAGTGTTTTCGTTTCTACAATGCCTCCTCGAGAAGTGTTGATGAGCATTGCGCCTTTTTTCATCTTTTTTATGGATTCTTTGTTGATGAGATGATGTGTTTCTTTCGTGTAAGGGACATGGATTGTGATGATGTCGGATCTTTTGAGGAGGTCTTCGAATGTTGTGTATGTAAAATCGAGCACTTCTGCAAGGAAGTTATCGGGATGATGATCAGAGGCAAGCACATTCATGCCAAAACTTTTCGCAATACGGATGACGTGGAGCCCGATATGCCCTGCTCCAATCACTCCAAGAGTTTTCCCCTTGAGGTCAAATCCTTTTAATCCTTCAATTGAGAAATCATTTTTTAGTGTCCTGACATAGGACTTATGGATGTTGCGTGAGAGAGCAAGGATGAGGGCAAACGTGTGCTCTGCGACGGTATTTTCTCCGTAGAATGGAACATTACAGACGCAGATTTTCCTCTTTTTGCATGCACTCAAGTCGATATGGTCGTATCCTGTTGATCTTGTGGTGATGAGCTTCAAATGGGGGAGCTTTTGGAGAAGAATAGGCGTTATTTTTGAAGATATGAAAATAGAAATTCCTTCGCAATTTTTAACTTGATTTACATTTTCCTCGCTTAACGGCTCGGAATAGAAAGTAAGAATGTGCGATTTGAGCTTTTTCTTTAAAACTATTTTCTCCCAGGGCTTGACTTCAAAAAACGCGATCCTCATTTTCTTATTTTAGAGAAGGTTTTCATGTTTAAAAATATTCGTGTTTGTACAGTATCTCTGCATAGCATATGCCTGCTTGTTTTATCTGCTCATCAGAATCGTCTGCTTATGTCAGATTCTGGCTTCTCTATTTTACTCTCTGCGGAGATATTGTTGTATAGCATTTCTGCAAACGTAAAAAATATTGCTTAAAAGATATTTTCCTTTTCAAAGAAATAATTTTTATCCACCCTCCTGCCATCGGCGGGTGTTCGCCTAAAATATTTGGATGATCATTTCGATATATCCAAAACCGATATGTTTATATACCTGCACTTCTTTTTGTTTGCAGAATGAATATGGCACGATACATTGAAGCAAAAGATCGTACGGTAAGACTTATTTTAGGAGTTGTGCTTATGTTGATTGCTTTGCCTGCAGTAGGAATGTTAGGGCTTGGGATGATGTCTGGCGGAGGATACGGGATGATGGGGGGTTATGGAATGATGTCTGGTGGGATAGGATTTGGAATTTTTGGATTTTTGGCTGCTCTTGGAATTTTGATATTAGGAATTTATTTGATTATTGATGGGTTAAGGTAGAACTATTTAAGGAACATTTAACAGAAAGAAGTATGGAGGAGAAGAAAGATGGATATTATCAATGCAAAGAGTGCGAGATGTGGTATCGAAATAAAGCGTTTGCACGAAAGTGCGAGATTTGGTGCAGGAAGCATAAGTCCTGCAATATGGAATATATTAAGCATGCAGTTTATTTTGCTAAGACCTGAGGAAGAACTATGGAGAAAATAACTATTTTAGTGAAGGGTATGCATTGCGCAAGTTGTGCTGGCAATATTGAGAGAAGCTTGAAGAAAGTGCATGGGGTGAAGAATGCTACTGTTAGTCTCTTAACGGAGAAGGCATTTGTTGAATCAGAAGGTGCTGATAAAAAGGATCTTGCCAAAGCTGTTGAAAGGGCAGGATATAAAGCAACTAAAATAGAATAATAAAACACCATGAAAAGAATAATCATTTTAGGTGTACTTCTTTTTTTAGTTACTACACTTTTTTTTGGTTTTGCTTTTGCACATGGAGAAGATGAATTTGCCGAGGCTGAGGAGATTATTAATATGAAAACTGCCTGTGAAAATTTGAGTGAAGAGCAGCTTGAGAGTTTAGGAGATTACTATATGGAACAGATGCATCCTGGAGAACTGCACGAGATCATGGATGAAAGGATGGGTGGGGAAGGAAGCGATCGTTTAACGCAGGTGCATATTGCGATGGGGAAGACTTTTTATTGCGGCGAGCACGGAGCAGTCCCTTCGCCAATGATGAATACGATGATAGGCAGAGGCATGATGGGCGGTTCTGGGATGATGGGGGGGTATGGCTACAGCGTAGGATACTCTTTTGGATTAGGGGTTTTTATGTGGATTGCGATTCTCTTACTTATTGCCTTGATTACTGTGATTATTCTTTTGCTAAAATCTAAATCTAAAAGGAGGTAAGATGGATAAATTAGAACCGAAAGTTGTGGCATTGTCTTTGGCGAGCATTTCAGCGATTGTTTATGTTGCATGTGTCTTGTTCCTTATGGCAGCGCCTGTTGCTGGTGTGAGATTCTTTGCGAACATGTTTCATGGGATTGATCTTACGCAAATAGCTGCTGGTTCAGTTTCTCTGGGAAGCGCTGTTGTCGGGCTTATTGAACTTGTGATCTTGGCGTTTATTATAGGGTGGTTGTTTGCTGCGATCTATAATGCTTTTGCAAGAAGGAGATGAAAGGGGGATAAAGTAACTGCCCTTTCTTTCAGTTGAAGGCAAAGGCAGATCATTGGCAGGATAGCCTATAGCGATGAGGCCTATCTTGAAAAAGATGATTAACTCGTTGCACATAGCCTCTACGCCTTAGAAATTAAGAAGGAAAATTGCTGACTCGCTCGTAATGTAAAATGAAAATAAAAAACTGCCCATTATGTGATGAAGAAGTTGTAAGCGATGCCGAACTCTTTTATTACTGCGCTCTTTGTGGAATGAGCGTTGCGGAGAAGTACGCAGTTGTGAAAGAAGTAGACGGAGAAGAGAGATATTTCTGCAACTATGTCTGCCTTGATAAATACGAGGAGTTTCTAGTAAAGTGAAGACAAAAGAAGAAAATCCATGTATAAAGACTATTTCCCTAGACGACAGCAAAATGAGCGTCACTCTATGCCCTATGCTTGAAAATTGCGAATGTGGAGAGCCAGAATGTTGCAAGGAGGCACATGAGAGATAATCATTTATGGAAGATGATGTTTGCATGCCTTATTCCTTTAGCAATCATTATCTTCCTTTCATTCATGGGTATTAATTTCAAATGGAGCTGGATAGGCGCAATTGTCTTTATGGTAGTTCTACATCTATGGATGATGAAAGATCATTTTGGGAATCATGGCAACAGGAGGAAGCATGGAAGATCTCATTAAAATTCTTGCTAAATCAGGTTATAAAAATGAAAGGAGGTAAAAATGGGCTGTTGCGGACCGGGACAAGGGCACGGAGGCCATGGAAGCGGTAAACATCAAACGCCTGAGAAACAATTTTCATGGATTGTTTGGATTATGCTCTTCATTATTATTGGCTTATTGCTTTTTGGCATATTGAGGTAAAATGGTAAAAGATTCGGTTTGCGGGATGGAGATTGATAAGAAGAAAGCTGCAAAGGTAATGTATAAAGGTAAGACGTATTATTTTTGCAATCCTACTTGCCAGTGGGCATTTGAGAAAAATCCGAAGCAGTTCGCACACTGAAGAGAAATAAAAATCCCTGCATTTAAAGCGTGGTGGCTCTCGTTTTTGATGAGAAGCATTTAAAAATTCAGATATTGTTTATAGATCATGAAAAAAAGAGGAGAAAAATTTTCCAGGGCATTAACAGAAAAACAGCGCAAGTTTAGAGTATTCCTCCTTATTCTTGCTGCTCTTCTTTTTTCAATAGTACTGTTTGGCTTTATTTATCTTTCTACAACACCGACGGCGGCAGCAACTTTTTTGCTCTCATTTGCGGGAGGGATTTCTAATATTGTGCTGCCGTGTACGCTTCCATTGGTGTTTATTATCGTTCCCTTAGCAATGGTTGCTGGAGGAAGAAAAGGGCTTTTAATGACGCTCTTATTTGGACTCGGCCTTATTATTACACTATCGATTTATGGTGGAGTTGTAGCACTTATCGGAGAATTTCTTGGTCTTGATGCTGCAACGCGGGTGATGTATGCACTTGCAGGTTTAGCGTCGCTGATCTTTGGCCTGTCTGAACTGGGGCTTATCCGATTCGAGCTGCCGAGCTATACGGGCATGCCACAATTCATCCAGACACAAGGAGACTATGTTAAGGTGTTTCTTTTAGGATTGCTTCTTGGGAATGCAGGTGTTGGATGCCCTAATCCTGTAACCTATGTTGTTCTCACATTTGCTGCAACAACCGGCAATGTGCTTCAAGGAGCTGCGCTTATGGCGATGAACGGGCTTGGAAGAGTTATCCCTTTATTATTTTTTGCTGTCCTTGGCATCTTGGGCATTAATGCAACTCAATGGCTTGTGCAAAGAACAGCATCAATCAAGAAGTTTACAGCATGGATTCTTATCGTTCTCGGAAGTTTTATCCTTTTCAACGGCATCTTTGGGCATCTTTGGTATGAGGGAGGAATCTTTCATGAAGGGTTGAATGCCGCGTTTATGAGCCTCGGCGGCGAGATGATTGGAGAAGCTGATATTGAAGTTACAGAGTTTGAAAAACCTGTTCGATGGGCAAAGTATGGAATATGGATTAATCTTCTTGTGACACTCATTCCTGTATTCTGGTATTGGCGTAAATACCCGAAGGCGAAAAAAGAGATTTTTGTTGTTTTGGCCATATTCCTTGTTTGGAATTTCCTCCTTTTTGACTTTGGGCTGAGTGCTCATCAGTGGCTTGGAAGATGATGATGACTGAGATAAGAATCACAAAACTGAAGTTAGCGATCGGAGCAACGTTTGTTTTTGTAGCAGGGATTTTGCTTGGCCTTGCGTTGCGGAGATAATCATGGTAAAAGTCCAGATTTTAACAACACCGGGATGCAGCGGGTGCGCAAAGGTTGAGAAAATGCTTGACGAGCTTCATGTGAAATACGAGGTTATTGATGTGACGAAGAATCCGGCAATGCTGCAAAAATATCCTATCTTTGCTGCGCCAGGGATTATTATTCAGGGAAAGCTCGCATTCACAGGCGTGCCGAATAAAAAAGAATTAGAGAAAAAATTGGGGATAGGATGATTTTTAGCATAGAGCTATATAAAACTGAAAGGGGGTGGAAAATGAAATGGTGAAGAAAAATTTAGGTAATTTAGATAGAATCTTAAGATTTGCGCTAGCATTTTGGTGGCTTGGACCTTGGGCTCCTGAGTTTAGTTTAACATGGGCAAATTGGCTTATAACTATCATAGGATGGATTGCTCTTATAGAAAGTTTCGTTGGTTATTGTTGGTTGCATCATTTTTTTAAGATCAACAATAAAGATTAGTTGCTGATAAGAAATATAAAGTTAAAAGATGTTAAATCCGTGGCTTGTATTCTCATTAATCTTATTAGGAATCTGGTTGTTTATTTGGATAATTAAAAAGAAGGTACGAAAAGAAATGTTATGGTTTAGTATTCTAACCGCGCCCTTTGGTTTAATAGAGCCATTGTTTGTACCAGAATATTGGAATCCTCCCTCTTTATAAGTGCAAGCACGAAAACTGCGGACTTTAGTCCGCAGATGAAGTGCCCGTCCTGCAACATTTTAGGTAAATGCACAGGAAACCGCAGCCTTTACAGGCTGTCCCATAATTACTCCAAAAAAGGGGGTTCGTCCTCTTTGTAGGATGGATCATAAACTTATTATATCTTCAACATTAAATAAATTGATATGAAGTAATGATTTCTTATCAGTCAAAATTCATGAAGTCTTATAATCCTTTTAATTAAGTCAGTTTCGATTTGTGACCCGGCCTGTTTAGGCTGCGGAGGACGTCATTTAATCTTGTTGCGAAAACAGGGTTTGATATTGAAAGTATTATTTTTAGTTTTGCTATTGGAGGAATAGGGTCTATTATTTACGAAGCTATTTTTCCAATAAATCATCATAAAATGAACCCGCATGAAATACATTCAAGAAAACACAGATTCCATTTACTGACTTTATTTTCTCCTTTGATTGTTTTCATACCCTTACAAATATTTGTAGACATTAATCCAATATATTCTGCAAGCATAGCGATGTTTGTTGGTGGCATGGCTGCGATATTATGCAGGCCTGATTTAAAGAAAAAAATATGGCTTGGAGGATTTCTATTTCTTATTCTTTATTTTCTTTTCTTTTTAGGCTTTAATCTTATCTATCCGGGATTAATAGAGACGATATGGAATCTTTCAGCTCTATCGGGAGTAATGATTGTTGGAATACCCTTAGAAGAATTGATGTTCGCCTTCACATTTGGTGTTCTTTGGAGCAGTTATTATGAGCATTTAAAATGGAGAAAGCTAACATAAGCCGATAAGACCGAAAGATTTAAATAGTTAAATGTATTTAGTTAACATATGATAGATAAATACATATTAAAACATTCGCATAAAGTTTCAGAAAATGATTTTTATAGAGCATATAAAATATTCTTTAATACCTTGGCAAGTGAGCAAAGGCTCAGAATCCTTAATCTTCTAAGAGAAAAAGTCATGAATGCTTCTGAAATTCAGAAAAGAACTAAGCTGGAACAGACAGCCGTTTCTCATAATTTAAGAAAGTTGCGAGAGCATGGATTTGTCTTTCAGGAAAAAAAGTGGAAATACAGGTACTACACCCTTAATACAAAAACAATAAAACCACTTTTATATTTAATTGACGAACATATGAAAGATTACTGCCTAAAAATCATTCAAAACTTGAAAGGAGGTAAAAATGAAAAATAAACTAAATCCAAAGACAGTTGCATTATCCCTCGCAAGCGTTGCAGGAATAATTTCTATTATGTGCGCTATTCTAATAGCAATAGCTCCAGAAGCAACAACAAGGCTGTTTGGTGCGATATTTCATGGACTAGATATTAGTCAAATCATGAAACCAATAACATTCATTGGCGCAATTTTAGGCACAGCGGAAGTTATTGTTATAGCTTTGGTTGCAGGATGGCTTTATGCAGCTATATATAATGCTCTGCCGAAAAAAGAATAAACTTAGAATTTAAAGATGAAAAATCATAAGAACTGTCCGATCTGTAAGCAGGAAATAGTCAGTGATGCTACAAAAATGCGAGCATGCGCTCTTTGTGGCATGGTCTTAGACTCTCAAAATATGGTTTTATTTACAGAAGAAGGAGAAGAGAAATATTTTTGCCTTCACGGATGCTATGAAAAATACTTTTCTATTAATGAGACTGGAGATGTAAAAAAATGAAATCAAAACAACCATGCGTGCAAATTAAAGAATCTTCTGAAGGAAAGATGAGCGTTAAGATATGCGATATGATTGATGAATGCAACTGTGGAAACGCTGATTGTTGCGCAGTAAACAAAGGAGGGGGAGAAGACAATGAGGCATGATCATTCGAATCATATGTGGATGATGGCTATCGCCTGCGGAGGAGCATTATTGCTTATTTTAGTGCTTCCAATTCTTGGTTTATCTAAGAATTGGTCTGTCGGAATTTCAATCGCCTTTATGATTGGATTACACCTGTGGATGATGAGAGGACATTCAGATCATAACGCCCACAATCATTTCGATCATGCAACGAAGAAAGGAGGTGCAAAGTGAATTGCTGCCAAAACAATTCTTCTTTAGGCAATGAAAGCCATGAAGAAAAAAAGAAGATATCCTGGAAAATTATAGCAGTTGTAATAATCATGCTGGGGTTATTGATTGTTAGTTCACTTAGCTCGATGTATCATTAAAATGAAAAGAAAAAATCAAATACTATTTGTAATGATCGCACTTCTTGTTGTACTTTTAGGTCTGACAATGATTTTACTCGACAACAATTCTTTCGTATACGATACTCGCGATCCTGCAGAATTACCTCCTGTAAGATTATCTGAAGTTTATCAGGCACAGGATGGGGAAACCATTCAACTCCAGGCAAATCAAGTAAAGAAAGAAATTGATGGTAAGGAAGTGAGCATGTTTGGATACAATAGCCAAATTCCTGGAACGCTCTTAAAGGTCAAAGAAGATTCGATAGTGTATGTTAATTTTACGAATAATTTAGATGTGCCAACGACTGTTCATTGGCATGGCATTCGTTTAGAAAATGCCAACGATGGAGTTCCTGAGATGACACAGGAGATTGTGAAGCCTGGAAAGAGTTTTCTCTACAAACTTAATTTTCCTGATGCAGGAATGTACTGGTATCATCCTCATGAACGGGAAGATTATCAGCAAGAACTTGGATTATATGGAAACATTCTTGTTGAGCCTAAAAATTCTGATTATTATAACAAGGTAAATCGAGAAGAAGTCTTGGTATTCGATGATATTCTTATGGATGCAAAAGGTATTGTTCCATTCTCTGATAAAGTTGATCATACTCTTATGGGGAGATTTGGGAATGTGATGCTCGTAAATGGGCAAGAATTTGTGGAATTGGACGCAAAACAAGGAGAAGTAATTCGTTTTTATCTTACGAATACTGCAAATACACGATTAGTGCGTTTTGTGATTCTAGGAGTGAAGATGAAACTTGTAGGAAGTGATGGAGGAGCGTATGAGAAAGAAAGTTTTGTTGATGCAATTATTCTTGCTCCCTCAAAAAGAGCGATTGTTGAAGTCTATTTTGAGAAGCCTGGAACGTATGATATTAAAAATAGTAATCCTCTCCATGAATATACGCTCAGTAAGATTGTTGTTTCACAAGAAAAAGTTATTCAAGATTTCTCAAGTGAATTTCTGAAAATCCATGAAAATCAATTTGTAAAACAAGAAATTGCTCCGCTTCGATCTTCATTTGGAAAACCTGCTGACGTGCAATTAGACTTGAGTATTGACATGCCTGGTATGGGGCATATGGGCGGAATGATGCGGGAAGATCAGGATTTTGGGCTCGAATGGGAAGATACGATGAACATGATGAATAGCAGGATGACTGAGGATGCATTGCAATGGAAAATCATTGACAGAAATACAGGTAAGGAAAATATGGATATTCAGTATACTTGGAAAGTTGGGGATACGGTGAAAATCCGAATTTTCAATGACCCTGATTCCAGGCATCCGATGCAACATCCTCTTCATTTTCATGGACAGCGATTTTTGGTTCTTGATAAAGATGGAGTAAGAAATGAGAATCTTGTTTGGGAGGATACGGTTCTTGTTCCTGCAGGCTCTACCATGGATATTCTTCTTGAAGTAAGCAATCCAGGAGAGTGGATGGCTCATTGTCATGTCGCAGAACATCTTGGAGATGGCATGATGTTTTCTTTTAAAGTCGCATGAGGATTATTAAAGCTGATACTGCTGAAATAGGAACGTCAGTCATAGGAGCAATTATCTTAGGCGCAGGAATCGGAGGACTTTTTGCCCGATACCTTGCTCTTTCTTTTACTATATCCCTCATTGTTATAGGCATTGCGTTCCATGGTTTAGGGATGTATCAACTTCATAGAAGAGAGAAAGAATCGTCAGATAAACAATTCTTCTTGAGTAATATTTTATATGGGTTGTGTTGGATTCTTCTTGCAGTGCTTATTGTTTATTTTCTTGTGAGGATTTTTTAACATGAATCACGAACATCAACACCATGAAATGAGAGAATCGTCTGTTCAGCAAGATGCAGAAAAGCTTTGTGTGAATTGCGGTTGCCATTTTGAAGCAAAGCAGTTTGAGTACAAAAATTTAGACAAGAAACATGAAACTCATACTGCACATGATCATGAAGCTGCGATGTCTAATCCGATGATGGCAAAAGAAATGGAGGCTGATATGCGAAAAAGATTCTGGATTTCTTTCCTGCTTTCTATTCCTATTTTTCTGTATTCTCCTGTCACTATTAACCTTTTCAAATTGCAGCTTCCTTCGCCACTCCCTGTGAATTGGCTACTTTTCTTTCTTACGTCTATTGTTGTTTTTTGGGCAGGCTCTATTTTTATCGTAGGAGCATATTATTCCTTGAGGGCGTGGAAATTGAATATGTCTGTGCTGATCACAACAGGAGTTCTTGCAGCATATATCTTCAGCGTTTACATTACAGCTTTTGTCGGTGGTGAAACATTCTTTGAGGCAGCTGCCCTGCTTGTTACTTTTGTCTTGTTTGGGCATTGGATGGAAATGAAATCACGAAGAGGCACTTCAGAAGCATTACGGGCATTATTTGATCTTGTCCCGCCTCAAGCACGAGTGATCCGGAACGGGAAGGAAATATTGATCCCCACAGCTGAAGTGGAACTCGGAGAGATTATTGTGATTAAGCCTGGAGACAAAATTCCTGTGGACGGAGAAGTTATCGGGGGAGAAACTGCTATTGATGAGTCTTTAGTAACAGGGGAGTCATTGCCTGTTGCGAAGGAAAAGGGTGATGAGGTGATTGGAGGCAGCATTAATCAAAGCGGCTCGATTCAGATGAAAGCCACTAAAATTGGGCAGGATACAGTACTTGCACAGATTGTGAAACTTGTAGAGAAAGCGCAAAATTCAAAAGCCCCGGGACAAAGAATTGCGGATAAGGCTGCGCAATACCTTGTCCTCCTTGCAGTAGGCTCAGGACTGATTACTTTTACAGCATGGTATTCTTTTGCAGGAGAAGGCTTGCTTTTAGCGTTGACGTTTGCAGTTTCTACGGTTGTGATTGCTTGTCCTGACGCTCTTGGTTTGGCAACACCTACTGCCGTTGCTGTGGGAACAGGAATAGGAGCACGGCATAACATCTTGATTAAAGATGCAACTACTTTAGAACAAACTTCAAGAATTCAAGCGATTGTTTTCGATAAAACAGGCACGCTTACTGAAGGGAAACCGAAAGTGACTGACATTATTTCAGCAAAAGAATTTTCTCAAGATGCGGTTTTGCGGTTTGCAGCGGCTGCAGAAATGAAGTCAGGACACCCTTTAAGCAAAGCAGTTTTAGATGAAGCTGAACGAAAGAAAATAAGGATTCCTATCCGTATTGAGAAATTCAATAATCTTGCAGGGCATGGTGTTGAAGCAGTTGTTGAAAGAAAGCACGTTCTTATAGGGACGGTGAAATTAATGCATGACAGAAAAGTTTCTCTTGATCTTCTCCAGAAAGATATTGAAAAGCTTCTCGCTGACGGAAAGACGTTAATGGTGGTTGCGCTAGAAGGAAAAATTGCTGGAGTGATTGGTGTTGCTGATACTGTGAAAGCGAGTGCAACCCCGACTATTAAAAAGTTGAAAGAGCTCGGACTTGAAATTGCCATGATTACTGGAGATAATAGACAAACTGCTGAGATTATTGGAAAGAAACTTGGTATTGATCGGGTATTTGCAGAAGTATTGCCTCGGGACAAAGCAAATTATGTGAAAAAACTACAAGATGAAGGGAAGTTTGTGGCAATGGTTGGGGATGGAGTCAATGATGCTCCTGCTCTTGCACAGGCTGATATCGGAATTGCCATTGGTGCTGGGACTGATGTGGCTATCGAGACTGCAAATATTGTTCTTATGAAATCAGACCCTGCAGATGTTTTGAAGGCAATTACTTTGAGCAAGGGAACGGTGAGGAAGATGAAGCAAAATTTATGGTGGGCAAGTATTTATAATATTTTGGCGATTCCTGTTGCTGCCGGGGTTCTTTATCCCTCTTTTGGCATTACGTTAAGGCCTGAGATTTCTGCTCTTCTTATGTCTGCATCGTCAATTATTGTTGCTGTTAATGCAGTTTTATTGAAGAGGATCGAAAAACGCTTTGCTTAGATTTTTAAATGGAGAAAAAGATTGAATCTCACATGGAACACGATGATATGAATGATCTGCACACAGAGCATGAGAAATCTCCAGAAGATAATGAAATGAAGAAAGCAAAGAGGAGAATGTGGTGGAGCTGGATTCTTGTGATTCCTATTGCGATTTTGATGCTTTCTGAAAGGTTTTTTGGGATGATGTTTTTTCAAGAGGAAATTACCACGATCATTCTCTTGGTTTTGGCATTTCCGATCTTGTTTATTTTTGGGTGGGATACGATGAAGTATGGCCTTAAGGCGTATTTTACGTTCTATTTTACGATGGATTCGCTTATTGCTTTGGGGACTTTTATTGCCTATCTTACCGGAATTTTATCGTTGTTCATTGCTATTCCTGATTATTCTGGAATTGCAGGGATGATCATGGCTTTCTTTTTAACTGGGAGGTATGTGGAGACCAAGGCGAGGGGGCGGGCGTCCTATGCAATTAAGCGATTGTTGAATTTAGGGGCAAAGAAGGCAAGGGTTTTGAGGGGCAAGAATGAAATTGAGATAGCTGTCGAGGAAATTAAGGTAGGAGATATTATGGTGATAAAACCGGGAGAGAAGATTCCTACTGACGGGATTGTGGTGAGGGGAGAGAGCGCTGTTGATGAGAGCATAGTTACAGGAGAATCAATGCCTCAAGAGAAAAAGAAAGGTAGTTTTGTGATTGGCGCTACTATTAATCAAGATGGAATTCTTTATGTTAAAGCGTCTAAGATTGGAAAAGACACTTTTTTAGCTCACGTGATTCAAATGGTTGAGGAAGCTCAAGGGACTAAAATCCCCATTCAGAAATTTGCAGATCAAGTGACTGCGATTTTTGTGCCTGTGATCCTTATCCTTACTCTTTTCACTTTTCTTGGCTGGCTGTTCTTTTCAGGAGATTATATTCGAGGGCTTTATGCTGCGATTGCTGTGCTTGTGATTGCTTGCCCTTGCGCTCTTGGATTAGCTACACCGACGGCTTTGATGGTGGGATCAGGAGTTGGAGCTGAAAAAGGAATCTTGATTAGGAAAGGAGAGGCGATTCAGACGCTGAAGGATGTGAAGACCATTGTTTTTGATAAGACCGGGACATTGACAAAGGGGAAACCTGTGGTTACTGAAGTTATTTCTTATGTTTCTGAGCATAAACTTTTGAGTATTGCAGCTTCTTTGGAATCTTTATCAGAACATCCTTTGGCGAAGGCTGTTGTTGATGAGGCAAAAAAGAGAAAATTGGGGTTGCTGAAAGTTGTTAAATTTAAGATAGACCGGGGGAAGGGAGTTCTTGGATATATTCAAGGGAAAAAGGTGGTTATCGGGAATAAGAGATTAATGGCTGAAAATAAAATTAATATCATCAGTGTACAGAAAGATCTTGAGAACATTGAAATGAAAGGAGAGACTCCATTACTCGTATCTGTTGATAAGAAAATAATGGGTATTCTTGCTGTTGCTGATCAATTGAAGGAAAATGCAAGAGCAACGGTTTCTCGGCTGAAGCAGATGGGATTTCGCGTGATTATGATTACTGGTGATAATGAAGCAACTGCCCGAGCTATTGCAAAACAACTTGATTGCGCATATCTTGCAGAAGTGCTGCCAGAGGACAAATTAAACAAGATTAAAGAAATCCAAAAAAAAGGCATGGTGGTTATGGTTGGGGATGGCGTGAATGATGCTCCTGCGTTGAAACAGGCTAATGTGGGCATCGCGTTAGGGACAGGTACTGATATTGCAATAGAGGCCGGGGATGTTGTTCTTGTACGCGGGAATATCGAAGGAGTTGTTTCTTCTCTTGTTCTTTCGAAGGCAACTTTTAGGAAGATCAAGCAGAATTTATTCTGGGCTTTTGCTTATAATGTGGTTGCCATTCCTTTGGCTGTTGCAGGGGTTTTGCATCCTGTAGTTGCGGAGATTGCGATGGCTTTGTCTTCGATTACTGTGGTGACGAATGCGAATTTGCTGAAGAGGATTAAGAGAAGGATGTAGGGATTCTTGAGAAGATTCTAAGGTGCGAGATAGCTGATGAGCGTTTCATAAGGTAATTTATGATGTCACTATTTAATAGCTACATCTTAGATAGATTTATAAATTCATTTTGATGCCTCTTTAACATGGACACTCAAGAAATTCAGAAAGTTATAGGGGCATTTGAGGAGTTTTATTATTCAGAACAAGTTCATTGTAGATGTAATCATGAGGACCCTTCAGAAATTAGTTTTAGAGGTTTTATGCAGAAACCTGAATATGCTTCCTTATTTGGAAAAATAGAGAAAGCAGCTCAAGAATCCGGCTCTTCTCTTGAAGAACTTGTTTTTTCCAATCTTGATGAGAAGCAGAAAAGCAGAATCGGGGCCCTTTTTTATCGCGGACAGGGAGAAGTTTCAGATGATGCAGGGTTTTTTTTGTTTAGCAAGAAAGCAGATATTGTTGAAAGAGCAATATTGAATACTCCTGAATATGTGGGTTATCTTGCTCTCAAAGATTATATCCTTGATGATAAAGAAAGAAAAAGATTTGCTGATAAAATTGCGAGGAAATTATATGATCGTCTTAGTTCAGAACAAAAAAAGCTTTTAGAAGAAAAGACCATTAGAAAATATTTGCTGAATTTAGGATTTATTAAATCTAAACGTCCGGATCATAAAGCAGCCATCACTTTCATGAAAGAATACCCTGCTTTATTTGAAAATGAGACCTCTGTTCTTTTCCATGTTTTAGAGAGATACGTTGATGAAGAGCTTACCGATACACCCATCGAGGAAACTAAGGAAAAAATTCGATTTTTAAAGGAAGAAGCTCAGGAGATTTGGAGGGGAATTAAAAATGGGCATTGAAGGTATTCTTGAGGTTTTGGGATGTGCGATGAAGGATCAACTTGACACTGTCGATGAAAAAGTTCTTCATAGTAGAAAGATGCAGGATGTACTCACTGCATACTTCGCAGAGCAGCAAACTCGGCCTGAACTTGTTGCGCAGATTCGATCTCAAAGCTTGATGTATGGATACCTTCAATTAGCTTTGGAGGAGCGAGAGCAAATGGAGAGATTGAGAGAAGATCATCCTGATTATTTGAAGGGCGAGGGGAAAGGATTTGTGGGAATCGGAAGCTTGGAGCGAAAAATGGGATCACAAAAGTTAATATCTGTAATAAAAAAGCAGAGGCTGATAAATCAGCTACTGAAATGTTTTAACTTTTATTTACAGAACAGACAGGAAGGAGAGGTATTCGGAGTAGGGTATTTAGCCAACAATGCTACACTAAAAAAGGCACTTGGGAGATTAGGGTGGAGGACATGTATGAATGCATATACAAAATTTTCTGAAGAAGGGGGTTTTGATAAACTCGTAGAATTAGCATCAGAGGCTAATCCTAAAATAAAGCTTTATTCAGATAGAAAAGAAGTCTTAAAAATCGATGGTGTAGCTCAACTATTAAGATGCTTTGATTTTTATTTAGAGAATAGAAAAGAAGGAGTTGTATTTAATTCAGTATATTTAATGAGAGATCCTACACTCAATAAGGGATTTGGAGGGTTGGGGTGGAGGATAACCAACAAATCCTATGCTCATCTTTCTGAAGAAGGTGGAATTAACTATCTTGTCCAACTCGCCTCGCGGGAAAGACCTAAGATTCTCCAATATTGGAAGTATGATGAAAGGAGGGCTAAGAAAGGAAAATGACCCTTGAGCACATCTTAGGCAAATTAGATGCCTTCCAGGCATTTGCAGAGCAATACCGTGAGAATGGTGGAGGCATGCAGTTAGGAAATCACCAGCTTGTTCCTATTTTTGATGCTGTTGAGAATGGCCTGCGAAGATTTCTTCTCGCATACGGAACAGGAGCAGGAAAAACTGTTGTTCCTCTTGAAGTTATCAAACATCTCCAGAGAAAAGGAGAACATCCTAAAGTGCTGATGATAGCTCCTAATCAGACTATTACTGAATTTAGAAATGATAATGTTTTAGGGAAGCATGGCTGCAATGTTCATACTCATTACATTAACAAACCTGAAGATGCATTCATTCCTGCTGATAAGGATTTTGTTGTTATTAATTATGAAAAACTTCAGAAGAGGCTTCAGTATTTTCCGCATTTGCTTCAGTATGCGCGAAAAGCAAGTATGTTTATTGTAGATGAAGCCCATAATATCAAAGCAAGAACTGGAAAGATCTCGCAAGGATATCAAGAACTTATCGAGATGAATCCTCGGGCACGGCTCGTGGCATTAACAGCTTCTCCTATTCCTGATCGATTAAAAGATGCTGGAATGATGCTATTCACTTTAGATCCTGTCCGATATGAGCACCTTAAAAGACTGCCTTTTATCCATGATAAAGATCCAGAGGCATTATGGGAAACACGAGAAAAAGGATTTATTCGATTCTTTGACTTTGAAGCAGTAGCCCGATTTCATCACCTTCCTCTATTTCAAGAGCATCTTCCTCAAGAGGTTACGATGCCTGTTGATTTTATTGAGCCTTATATGAGTGCTTATAAAGAAGCTTTTCATTTAGGAAAAGCAGTAAGTTTGGAAAGAATTGCAATAGAGGCAATGCTGCAGAGCGAAGATACTAAAGATTTTTTAAGGGATCGCTTAAGAAAAGGACATACCCTCAACTTTTTCTCTCATCTTATACATGAACCAAAGCAAGGCACTCCCGATGAGGCGCTTTTTAGGAAATTAGAATCTCTTTTGAGGAATCTTGGTGCAAAAAATGTGGCTACAATTAATGGAGCAACTCTTGAAAAAAAGCGATTAGAAATTCAGAAAGCCATGCGTGAAGGTTGTTTAGATGCTTTAATTAATCAGTGGGATTGTACTTCAGAGGGTTTTTGTGAGAGTGCGGGCAACCGCCCCGTGACCATTATTCCTTTACGATCACCTTACTCGCCGGGAAGATTTATTCAAATTATCGGGCGTTCTTATCGTCCTGGGCAATTTGCGCCTGTAGAATATATTGAGCTTCATGCGCACTCAGGAACACTTATTAAAAAAATAGATGACTTTGTCGAAAGGTATGCGAGGGAGCACAAGCTGCGAAAAAAAGCAACATGGAATCCAACGCTCTATCATCGTGATGCCTACATGATCAGGAAAGGAAAAGAACGCGAGATTATGGCACTTTTTCTCCAGAGGTCTTATGAACTCTTGGATCCTGATAAGCATGATGTTGATTCTACGATGAGTTATGGGCATCGCTTGTCTCACAAAAGAACTCTTGATTATTCTGATAAGAAGGAAGCAGGTTTTGGCGGTGGGACGCGAAGAGTAACACGGTTTACAGGGAAAAATTATGAAGAGGGTTTAAAAGAACATATAGAACCGCTGGCTGAAGATTATTACAGGCCTGATGTACTTCGGTTTGCAGCAGGAAAAATTAACCTTTTTTTAGCTGAGGCAGTTGAAAGGATTAAAGAGAAAGAAGGGCAAAATAGAGAGTCATGGCGTATTGCAGATCTTGGATGCTGTTCAGGAGCTGTATTTAGCCAGGCTCGTTTGTTATACCAAACTCTCCTTTCCTTGAAGCACGAAATGCCCTTTGATCAGATTATGAATGTTGACGGCCATGCCGGAGTTTTGCGAAGTGCAAAAAAAATACTTGAAGAGCGAGCATGGTTTGATGGCATTCCTGAAAAAATTCGCGGCTTTTCAGAAGAGGATCTCATTAGAGCGAAAGAGCACTTGAGAGATCATGACTATATGGGGGGAATATCTTTTCAGGCTGCGAATTTTACACGAGATCATTTTGGGAAATTTTATGATCTCATCATCACATCGCAATGCCTCCAATATAATGATCAGGAACATGATAGGGATATTGAAAAAATTGTAAGAAATGTAAACTTCTCGTTGAGGGAGAATGGGCATTATCTTGCAGTGCTTACAGGAAATGACCGAAAGAAAAGCTATACCCTTCCGAAGGATGTTGAGAATTTTACCAAGGTTCTTCATGATTATGGCTTTCAGGTTTTGAAATATGATCAAATTAGCGGGAGAAGTGAGAAAAAAGAAGTACTCCGCCCTTTTCATTTTTTCCATACTCTAAAAATAAAGGAAGCTCCATCAGAACTCGTTCCAGGAGATGTTCCTCTGATTTATTCTGATACCCTTGAACACCTTGCCGGAGGCTATAAAGACAAAAGAATAAGGCAAAGCACTGTAAAAACAGAGCCAGAGACCTCTCCGATGCCGGATGAATATGTTGGAGATAAAAACAAAAAGTTTGAGTTCTAGGAGGCTTATGGCGCTTGAACAAATTCTTAAGGTATTGGATGGAGCGATGAAGGATAGGCTTGAGGAGGTAGATACGAAACTGCTTGAAAAAAGAGATGTGCAGGATACTTTGACAACTTTTTTTGCTGAGCAACAAACTCGACCAGAACTTGTTGCTCAAATAAGAGCGCCTAGCCTAATGTATGAGTATTTGCATTTGGGGTTGGAGGAAAGAGAAGAATTGGATGAATTTGGAAAAATCCACCTTTCATATTTTTTAGGCGAAGGTGAAGAACTCTATCCAACTCCATTCAATCTAATTATTAAATCTCATGATTCGCGAAATTTTTCAAGGAAAATCAGATGTGTAAATCAACTCATCAAATCATTCGCGTTCTACTTTGAACATCGCAAGGAGGGGGAAGTGTTTAATCAAAATTACCTCAGCAATAATCGGAGAAGAAGTTTACGTCAAAGAATCAGGAGAAATTTTCGCGATACAGGCTTCGAAAGATTAATGAGTATCGCTGCTGAAATTAAACCAGAGATAAAACTTTATACTTCTCCAAAAGAAATTTTTAAAATTGATGGGCCAAAAATCTTAGTACGAATTTTTGAATCTTTTCTTCAGGAGAGAAAAAGAGGCCAGATTTTTAGTACCAAATATGTTACTCATTTTGGAAAACTTGGACAGAATTTATATAGCAATGCCCAGTATTTTCATCTTAAAAGTGAGGGAGGTTATAAAAGATTGCTTAAATTAGCTACTCTCGTTAAACCTGAGCTTAAGGATTTTTTAGATCGAAAAAGCGTTCTTAAAAAAGAAGGTGTTGAGGATCTTTTGGAAATGTTTGATTTATTTCTAGAAGAAAGAGAAGAAGGGACTTTTTTAAGCGGTAATTATTTTAGCAAAAATCCAAAAATTAGAGAGAGATTCGGAACACTTGGATTAAGAACCTATCATAAAGCCAATAGAATATTCCTAGGCAAGCACGGCCTTCAAAGTCTTATTAGGTGTGCTGCAAAAAAAAGACCAGAAATAAAAAATTATATCAGCTTTAGAGACGCTTTTAAGGTAGACGGACCACAACAATTTATAAGGACTTTTGAATTTTACCTTGTACACAGAGAAAGGGATGAGGTATTTAATTCAAATTATCTTAATAACAATGAAAAACTCAACACTTCTTTGAAATTTCTTGGTCAAAGATTATATAACAATGCAAACAATAATTTCAGGAAGGAAGGAGGTATACAGTATATTGTTCGGCTTGCTGCAAAAAAAAGACCAGAAATCCTCGAATATTGGAGTTATGATGAAAAGAAGGGAAGGAGCAAGAAATGACTCTTGAAAATATTCTTAAAGCACTTGAAGCCTCGATGAAGCATGAGCTTGATAAAATTGATAGTAAGCTTCTTAAAAAGAGAGATGTTCAAGATACTTTAACCACCTATTTTGCAGAGCAACAGACTCGACCCCAGCTTATTGAACAGATAAGAGCGCCGAGTTTGATGTATGAATATTTACAATTATCTTTGGAGGAGAGAGAAGAACTAGAAAATTTTAGAAAAGAAAATCCAGGATATTTGGAAGGCGAAATTGATGCGAAAAATACAATTGGGGCTAAATTCAAGAATGAGAGAGATTCCATAAACTGCTACTTTAATATTCATGTTGCTAATAGTCTTGCTAAACTTGTTTTGCTTTATAATACTTATAAGCCAAGAACGAAAATGGGCCATGTTTCTCTCACAAACTTTACAGAAACATATGATATCGTTGAAGGGAAACAGATTGTTAGAAAATCATTCGGTGAGCAAAAAAGATTTAAAACACCGAACGGAGCAGGAATGTATTACATTTTTAAAAAAGAAAGAAAAAACAACCCTAACCTTACATTTGAAAATTGGATTAGGGGAAAAATACCTGAAGAATTATTTTCAAGGTTGATGCAAACTGAATACTATCAGCAATCCGCCATAACATTAGAAAGAGCACTTCAGTATTATATTCAATATCAACCTCTCAGGGGCAGGAAGTTTGTTTCGTTTCCAAATTATTTAAGATTTTATGATCTTGCAAGTGGGGTGAGAATATTGAAGAATAGCGGAAAATTGCCTTTAGGAAATAAATTTTACGTTCAGTTTAATCACTCAAATAATAATAACTTTGTTGACTGGCTGAAAGCACATGTTACTCCTGAACTTTTTAATGCTGTGATGAACACTAGGTATTACCAAGAATCCAAGAAGACTTTAACTATTGAAGGGGTTGTTTCTTCATATATTTACTATCAGCCGAGACATTTAAACAGATATGTGCCTCTGCAGGCATTTTTCTTGACTCATAATCCTCTTACGGGAGAAAGATTGTCTATAAGACCAAAGAGTGCTAAGTTTTATGATCATTTTAGGAGAGAAAAGGAAAAAGATAAAGATTTAACATTTGAAGATTGGATAAAACAAATTGTACAGGAAGATCTTTACACAAAATTAATTGAAACACCTTATTATAAGCAAAAAAGTGTATCTCAAGAAATAACTCTAGAATTTGTTTTACAATCTTATATGAGATTACGACCAGTAATACATAATACTCCTGTAGCTCTCATCAATTTTCTCCAATGCCATGACCTGATAACAGGTGAAAAAATTGCAGGCCAAAAAGAAGGAGTAAGATATAGAATCAGGACTCCTCAGGGGGGGAAATATTACGATAAATTTAAGAATGAAAAGACAGAAGGACAAACCTTTGATCACTGGCTGCAAGCCAATACCAGTAAAGAGTTGTATAATTCATTAATACAAACCCCTTATTATCAACAAAGGAGGGTTTCTCATTAAAAATGTCTTTAGAAAATATTCTTAAAGCACTTGAAGCCTCGATGAAGGGGGAGTTGGATAAAACCGATCAGAAGCTTCTTGAAAAGAGAGATGTGCAAAATACTTTAACAACCTTTTTCGCAGAACAAGAGGCGAGACCTGAGTTAGTAGCACAGATTCGATCTCAGAGTTTGATGTACGAGTATTTACAGCTTTCTTTGGAGGAAAGAGAAAAGTTAGAGAAATTTAGGGAAGGTCATCCTCATTACCTAGAAGGTAATGGAGAAGAATGTAAAGGCAAGTCGATTCAATTTACATTGCCAGAAAAAACAGAGTCATTCTCTCGTAAAAATAGATATGTGCAACAGCTTCTTAATATTTTTGATTTTTATCTTAAAAATAGGAGTGAGGGCGTTGTGTTTAATACAAAATATCTTACAGACAATGAAGCGCTCAATAAGGAATTTGGTTCGTTAGGGCAGAGACTTTATGTGAATGCTAGAAATCATTTCAAAGATAAGGGCGGAAGAGGCAAGTTTATTGCATTAGCTGCTGAGATGAATCAAGAGATTATGAAGTATATGACTTCCAAAGAAGTTCTGAAAATTGACGGACCAAAACAACTTTTGAGGATATTTGATTTTTATCTTAAAAATAGGAAAGAATATGATGTGTTTAATTTATTATACCTCCAGAAAGATGTAGCACTCAAAGAGGAACTTGGTTCGTTGGGGAACAGACTTTTTTTGAAAGCTTGTAGAAGCCTCAAAGACGAAGGAGGTATAGACACGATAATTGCTTTAGCTACTAAGGTGAATCCAGAGGTAAAAAAGTATACTACTTTTAAGGAAGTGATAAAAGTTGATGGACCAAAACAACTCTTGAGGATGTTTGATTTTTATCTTAAAAACAGGAAGGGGGATGATGTTTTTAATTCAATATTTCTCACAGGCAATGAAGCACTTAAAGAGGAATTTGGTTCGTTGGGACAGAAGCTTTATAGTAACTCATTACGTCATCTCAAAAGAGAGGGAGGAATCCGGTTCCAAGTTAAATTAGCGGCTCAGGAAAGACCTGAAATTCTCGAACATTGGAAGTATGATGAAAGGAAGGGTGGGAGAAGAAAATGAGCCCAGAAAAAATTACTACAGCATTAATTAGGGAGCAAATGTAACATGAAAAAGTTAAATCTTACGACCCTTCTTGAAAATACCAGAAAATTTAAAGATTTAGATCCAAAAGAAATTCATAAAACACTTTTTAATCCTAAAACTTTAGAAAAAATCTTAGCAAAATTGCTGGAAAATCAAAAAAGATTTCAATGCAAACCTGTAAAACTTGGCGTGCTTTCTCACCTTGATTATTATTATCACTTTTGCGATTCCATGATCTACCTGGCTCAGACCCATTTCAACCACATAGATCAGAAAAAACTCTGCAAGCGTGTAGGGTATCAATTCCAGAAGCCTGTTATTGAAGCATTAACAGAAAGAGGAATAAAGAGACATCAAATTGGGGAATTGAAGGATAATAACTCAGTCTCGCTAGAGGATTTTTGTAAAGATTATTTTGAAGTAGCGTTTCATCCTATTGTGCCGCATTTTGATTATCTTGCTCATGATCTATCTATTGGAGATCCTTACCAATTAGGAATAAGAGGAGGAGATGAACAAGTAAAATCCTTTGAAAGGCTCATATTTTCCTTGAAAAAAGGCTTATTGGGCGATGATTCTGCAATTTTAAGCTCTCATCCAACTTTTCTTAAAGATCCTACTTTTATTAATGACGACGGAGATTGGGGAGATTCAGGAGGTCTTTTTACGATACGATTTCATGTTCACACCAAATCTCTTCTTCAATTAAGAGATATCTACAATGATCCTGATAATTTATATGATTTGTATAACCAACTTTCTGATGAAAATGATCCCGATAATGCTTATGGCAGGACATTTATGGTGCCTGGAGGGGTTCCTATTTCAACTATTCATTCTTTTACTTTATGGAATCCTTCAGAAGATGATCCTCCCATGATAAAAGGCACAAAATAACTATGGCGCTTGAACATATTTTACAGGTTTTGGAAGGAGCGATGAAGAATAGGCTTGAGGAGGTAGATACGAAACTGCTTGAAAAGAGAGATGTGCAAGATACTTTAACGACATTCTTCGCAGAGCAACAGACTCGTCCAGAATTAGTTGCTCAAATAAGAGCGCCGAGTTTGATGTATGAGTATTTGAAATTAGATCTTGAAGAAAGGAGAGAAATGGAAAGATTGAACGAAACTCACTCTGATTATTTGAAAGGTGAAGGGAAGGAATTTATAGGGAATGGAAGTTTGGAGCGAAAAATTTGTTCACGAAAGTTAACCTCTATAATAAAAAAGCAAAGGTTGATAAATCAGCTACTAAAATGTTTTAACTTCTATTTACAAAACAGAAAAGAAGGATATATATTCGGACCATGGTATTTACAAAAAGATCCTACACTAAAAAAGGGACTTGGAGGATTAGGGGTGAGGATAAATAAAACTGTATATAATCATCTCTCTGAAGAAGGTGGTTTTGATAAGATCATAGAATTAGCATCAGAAGTTAATCCTAAAATAAAGCTTTATTCAGACAGAAAAGAAGTCTTCAAAATCGATGGCGTAGCTCAATTATTAAGATGTTTTGATTTTTATTTAGATAATAGAAAAGAAGGATATATATTCGGACCATGGTATTTACAAAAAGATCCTATACTAAAAAATGGACTTGGGGGACTAGGGAAGAGAATAACCAATAATGCACACACAAATTTTTCTGAAGAAGGCGGAATTAAATGTCTTGTCCAACTCGCCGCTGCACAACGCCCTGAAATCTTGAGTCATTGGCATTACCGGAGAAAGAGAGAGAGAGAGAGAAAATGACCCTTGAATATATCCATAAGTAAGTATATAGTTCGTCGTGGACTATATTGAAAGATACGTCCTATGGAATAAGGCAATAATTCTCTCGTCGATAATTTTTATACCTATTTTATTAGATTCTCAAAAATATATGAAACTGCACATAATTGATATTTTTAACTCGACGATAAAAATAGGAGCAAAACATCTTATCGTCAATGCTTTATACTTACATCCATAAAGCTCCAGACTAGATGTCATTTTAGAATAGTAAACTTTATAAAGACTGGTTTTCATGCATTGTTATGGCATTAGGTACAGATGGACGGCATCTTTTAAACAGACTTGAAACTTCTCTTGATCAGAAAGGAGAGCAGAGCAATGTTGAATTAGAAGATAGTAGAGTGACTGAGAAAAGCCTCAAAATTGATGATATTACGGGAAGACTGACTAAATTACTCTATAATCAGAAAGCGATTATAGGCAAGAGTGGAAGAGGAATCTACACTATTGAATATGTTTCTAGAGGTAATGAACCCTATGTTGAGCTTAAAATTGCGCCCGAAGATAGATCATATGGGATTATCCATGTTAGCAAAGAAACACGCGGATTTTTTCCCGGATATCGAAAGCAATTTGTTCTCGAAACTGATGTAAAACCATTTATCATGCATTTGACAGGTGCTCCTAATGGATCAGAAGTGGGTGATGAAGTGGGGGGCTATATATGCCATCCGAAGACCAGCGAGATTGAGGCGCGCCTTCTTGATAATGTTCCTGACGCCCGCCATCCTGTTGAGGGATCATTTAAAAGATGGTATGATGCGCATCCTGAAGTTAATCCAGGACAATACGTAAGGGTATTTAGAACTCACCCTGAACTCTTTAGGTTGGAAATATAATTTTTGTCTGTCTTGTTTTTGATGAGAAGCAGGATTGTTTTTAGAGAATAAAGAATTTCTTCACACACCATACATCTTCTGCAAGCCTGTGATGTCTGGGGTTTCTAAAGTGCGCTTACTGGTTTCTCCTTCTGTGGAGTAGCCAAACATGGTTACACTACTGCAAGAGGTGCTGTAAATATCTCCTAAGCCGACGCTATGTCCAAGCTCGTGGACTGCGATGTTTTGGAGATCCATTCTTTCAGGATTGAGGGTTGCATCGCCCCATTGAAAGTCAGTATTGAGGAGCATGTCAAATTCTACAATTCTCTTTCCTACTCTTGTGTACCAGATTGATGTAACTCCAATAACACTTGAATCAGGATAATCTCCGAAGATAATGGCATTTTGATAATTTTGAACTCCATATTGTGCTGAATAATTAATGGCTGGTGAGTTAAAGAGTTCTTTTGAAGTTGCAGCGTCCCAGGTTTCAGCTGATGCTGTTATGGTTGATGTGATAAAATATTCTGAGAGGTTTTGTGGGTTTGCAGGGTTGATGGCGTAATTTAATGGTAATGTTGTCCATTTAACGCCGAGAAGTTTGTAGCAGGTTTCTGGTTTTGATCCGCTTGGTTGTTGTACTGGTTTTGCGTAATGGATGAAATCAACTCTTTCAAGGTCCCAGTTTTCTCCTATTGCTTGAGAATGTTCAGGGGCTTGCGCATTTTCCTTGGCATTGTCATTTGCAGGGATGAGCATGGAGGCTGTTACTAAGGAAAGAGAGAGAAAGCTTATAACAAAAATTGTGAAGGAAATTCTTTTCATTTCTTTTTTAAGATATGTGCCTATTTAAAGATTTATATTATCGGTGATTTAGGGACATTAGGGTGTTATTGAGGAACGCAAATTGAGTAGCCTTTATGCATTCCTGGATTCATTTCCCCTGAGAAATGGCCTGCTTGAGCATGTTCTGCAACATGCATACCAAAATCATGTCCTGTGGGGAACATTTCGCAGAGATGTTCGTTATTGTGTTCTGCCAAGACGAAAGAAGCTTGGGCTAATACAATTGATATTGCAAGAAAAGTGATGAATGTTTTTTTCATTTATTTTAAATGACGAGGATCTTTATAAACTTTATTGCAGAGCAGGCAACAGGTCTTGCCTTGAGGAAGATTCGTCTTGGGTACTTGTGTCTTGCCCAAGGCTAACGTTATAGGAGAAAGAGTCACATTTTCAAGCATGGCCGTTTATCGCACATGACTGGGACTATTCTGGGAGTTTCTTGAGAAGGTAAGAATTTGTATTTCGATCAAGAAGAGAAGTTTCCATTCCTTTTGCTGATGTAAATCTCTCAAATTTTTCTGCTTCTTCTTGCGGACAGGCTATATCAACTGCTCTGACGCTGGTGGTGGCTATTCTGAATCCATACCTTATTCCTTTGGTATTTATTTTGTAACCTTGAGATTCTAAAAATGGCTCGATAATATCTTGTATTACTCTTTCTTCTGAATATTGCTTAATGTCATAGATAAGAGAAACCCCATATAGAGAATTTCTTGATTTTCCTTCACAAAGATCTTCAGGAGCAAGTGCTTCATTCATAACGCTGAATATTACTTGCTCTTCTGGGGAACCTATAAATATTCCTTTTCTCACTTTTTGAGCAGATGCTCTAAGGATTTCTTCGAGTTGCTTCAGATTGGAATTTTCCTCCCTAGAAGGATTTGAAATGTTATCGATTGCCATGAGAGAATACTCGTTTTTATTATCTTTTATCACGAGCAAGAAGCTTGAATGCCCAGACGCTAAGGAGAAGCGTGATTACAAATGTTATTCCTGATGCCCAAATCGGGATTACGAGACTTCCTATTTGAGCTGGCCATTGATTGATGGTTCTTAGGAGCTGGAGAATTGCTATTACAAGAAAAATAATTCCTGTGACAAGATAATAGCTATTTTTTACCATGTTGCATATGAGTGATATACCTCGGGAAAGTTTTAAGGCTGCAAAGCTATCTTTTTTACTTCGCCCTTGCCTCGATTTCCTTAATCTTTTCTTCAAGGTGGAGGCGATCGAGGAGTTCTTTATATCGGTTTCTAATAGTAACTTCTGTTATTCCTGCGACGTCTGCGACTTCTCTTTGAGTTCTTTTTTCGTTATTGAGAAGGGCGGCGACATACAAGGCGGCGGCTGCAATTCCTGCCGGGCCTCTGCCAGAGGTGAGCTCTGAAATTTCTGCTTTTTTAAGAAGTTTTATAGAATCGTTTTGTGTTTTTGGAGAGAGGTTAAGGATTGATGCGAATCTGCTTGTGTAGTCTTTTGGCGAGGATGGAGTGACCTTTATTGCGAGCTTGCGGATGATGAATCTGTAAGTTCTTCCAATTTCTTTTCTTTCTACGTCAGAGGCATTTGCAATTTCGTCGAGGGTTCTTGGGATGTTGTAGGATCTGCAAGCTGCATAAATACAGGCTGCGATGACTGATTCCATGCTTCTTCCTCGCACTAAACCTCTCTGCAAGACGAAGCTGTATACCCGAGAAGACTCATCTCTTACAACGACGGGAAGGTTCAAGAAGGAGGCTACTCTCCTTAGTTCAGCCATTGCTAATCTGAGGTTTCTTTCTATGGAGGTTGAAACACGTTCTTGCCATTTTTTAAGTCTGAGAAATTTACGAGCTTGCCCTCCTTCAAGCTTATAGATATCAGAAATCTCTCCAACGTTGGTTGTGAGCCCTTTGTCGAATTTTTGCATGCTTAAAGGGGCTCCGCCTCTCCCTCTTTTTTCAGATTTTTCTCCTCGGCCTTGCATTTCCTGGCCTGTGTCGACCATTCTTTCTTCGACGAGAAGGCCGCAATCGTTACAACTTACTTCTCCCCTTTGTTCGTCATAGACCAGATTGATGCTATTACACTCAGGGCAGCGTTTAATGAAAGCCATTTTTTGGATTTTTGAGAATTTTTCTTGAAGAAAAGCTTTTACATGAGACTAAGGGAAAGCTTTATAAATTTATCTCTTCTTTAGTATTTAAATCTTTCGGTCTTACTCTTTGGTGACTACTTTAATGAAGACTTTCCAGGCATCCTTGAATGCAGGAGTATATTTTTTAGTTCTTTTTGGATTCTGAAGGTCTGCCTGGATTTTTTCTACCGGCATCCATAAAAGCTCCTTTACTTCAAAAGGACTTGGGAAAAAAAGACCTCTATATTGGGCAAGGAAAAGCTGGTTCCAGGTATATGGCTTTGTTGAGGAGTCCTTGAATTCTGCGATTTTTTTTAGCTTGATTTTTGGCAACGGCTGGTTGTGAAAAATCTCCTCTTGCAGCTCTTTATATGCTGCTTCTTCATACGACCTATTTGAGGGCACTGCTCCTGTGCAATCTCCCCATTTTAATGGAAAACGAAGCCACCATTGGCGTTTCTGGAGGAGAAGTTCTTTTTTTGTTTTGTCTTTGAAGATGAAAATATTCACTGCACGATACGGCTTTCGCAAGAGGAAGGAGGAAATGCGAGAAGTTTTTCCGATGATTCTGTTTTCTTCATTGATGATGGGGACTTTTTCAAAAAGCTGGGAGGAGAGCTCCTTGAAAAATTGGAGAGGGTTCATTCTAATTAGTTTCCTCGAGGATTATTTTTTCTTTAAATCCCCCCTTTGTCTCTTGCTTATTTTTCCTTAAAATTTCCAGTTCAGATTTATTGAATTTTCTAAATGTACATATTGCATTAAAAACTTCAAGAATGTCTACAAGCTCTTCCTTATTTTCTTCTTTGGCGAATTCCTCGACTTCTTCTCGAAGTTTCTCTTTTAGTTTTGTCCAGTATTCCTTATCGGATGCAATACGGACGACTGGAATTTTACCTTCTTTCCTAATAATCTCTGGTATTTTGTCTCGAACAAGCTTGTTGTGTTTCATAACTCAGAAATATGGAGGGTATCTTAATAAATTATTCTATGAGAACAGCCTGCACATTGCCTTCCTGGCTTGGGCGGTTGGTGATGCGGGCTTTGCCAAGTTCTGTTTCGATGATTGCGCTTTTCACGAGGATGTTCTGCCTTGCTAGGAATCTGTTGGAGGGAGTTTCAAGGACATTTTTGATCTTTGCTTTTTGCGTTTTTCCTGATTTGTTCCTGATATTCGCGATATCTGCCGATAGAAGAATGGCTTTCTTTTTTCCTGAGCGTATTCTTAAGAATTTCTTTTTTTCAGGGCCCAGCTTAGCTGCTCGGGACTGGCCTTTGCGTTCGTACAGCTTTTTCTTTTTCTGTTTATGATACTTGCCGCCTGAGATTTTTCTTCCTGTTCTCATGCTTCCTCCTTGTTTTTAGGCATTAAAAATGTTTGCTTCTGTATCATCACATTAACAATTTTTCTTTTCTTGAAACAACGACTCTTTTATAGAGATCATTAGACTGTTGTAATCTGTTATTCTATTCAGAACTGGTTTAATGACGTTTTTATAAGTGCAAGCACGAAAACTGCTCTCGAATTTCCATTTCCTTTAATACATCTCTGTGAAATGGAAATTCTCGGCTTTAGCCCGCAGATGAAGTGCCCATCCATCATCATGTCAAAAGCAAAGCTTTTGAGCACTATCAGAATTCCGTCTTCTCAAGAATTCTGAAGTTTTTAGGACAACATGCACAGGAAACCTCGCCCTTTAGGGCGAGGAGGATGTCATGGATATTGGATTCGTTTGTTATGTCAGAATTGAAAACCGCAGACTTTAGTCTGCGGTAGTAGCTAATCATGTTTTCAATTTTGAACACTTCAAAATTCAAAGAATTTTGAGATGACTCCCTGAAATCGATTTTTTGTTCTTTGCTTTTTTTATCAGGAAATTACTACTAAGAAATTACTAAAAAGAAAGATTTATATAATAAGAACGGCCTGCTAAAATATGGCCTCGTTAGAAGAAATTATTGAAAGAGCATTAAAAAAGGCAGAACTCTCTATACCTGGCAAGGCAATTTATATCGGCAGTGGCCCGATAGAACGTATTGAGGGTATTGCATGTTTCGTAAAAGCCAAAGAATACGTCCTTTCTGACTTTGGATTTGAACAAGAAAAAACATTTCCATTAAAACAATGCAAAGTTAGAGTGACAAATCGAGATGGTTATCGTGTTGCCTGCGAAGAAAAACCCGACTTTGTCCTCATAGACCTTGGATCAATGCATCAAGAATCATTCGAGAAGATGTATTTAACGCTATCTCTGGGAACGTATCTTTGTTTTGATAGACATGCTGAAGAATATACCCAGAACTATACTGAAAATAGAACAGGAATTAAAAGAATTTCAGATTTTACATATCAAAAAACAAAACACTGTACAAAAGAAGATCTTGAGGTAGCAAAATCAGTCTATCAATATATTCATAAAATTACTGGCTTAAAAGGCATCTCTGGAAGAACTAATCAATATGGCGAATTTTCTCGTTATTGGATGAAATGTTCGAATGATCAGGGATTTATCTTGGATTCGTGTGATCTAAAAGAAGAACTGATTAAATTAATTCCTCTTCTCAACGGAAATGAAAAAGAAGCAATAATGCAAAATCTGTTGAGTACATGCAGTGATTTAGACAAGAATCCAACTCAAACACATAAAGAAATAAAAAAGAACTTAATAGGTTTTTTGAATAAAATAAGAGTATGATTATTCTCATTTATTGTAAGTCATCTCTCCCTTTGGAATTTTTAAGGAAAGTTATTTATTGCCCTTTTTTGGGATTTTTAGCGTAAAATCCCTGTTTGGAGAGACTGGCTTTCCTTGTGATTTTTCAGATGCCAAAACCTTTTTTCACGAAAGGTTTTTAAAGGCATTTTTGATTGAAATTATACTCCCAAAACTCCTCCTGCAAAATGCACGCTTTCCAACAAAAACATTCCAAGCTAAAACCTGAAGAGGCTGCTGAACTTTTAAAGAAGCTGAATATTTCTTCGGCGCAATTACCTAAAATTAAAAGTACTGATCCTGCACTGCCGAAGGACTGCAAGTTTGGGGATATCGTTAAGATTGAACGGGCGAATGTTTTGGATGAGGAAAAGAAAAAAAACGTCTACTATCGGATTGTAGTTTAATATGGCTGAAAGAGATATTCTGATCAAAAAATATTTGGAGCAGCATTCCTTGGTAGAGTCGAATATCATTTCTTTTAATAATTTTATCGAGAGGAGAATGCAGCAGATTGTTGACGAGCACGTGATGAACCTTCAGGAAGGCGATATTGAGATTAAGCTCGGGAAGGTAAGGATAGAGCGGCCGAATATTTTTGAGGCAGATGGGTCGAGCAAGTTGATTGCCCCTACAGAAGCCCGCTTGAGAAATCTGACGTATTCTGCCCCGGTTTATCTGGAACTTAGCGTAAAACAGGGAGGAAGCTTTGAGACACACGAGGTTGAGATTGGGAGGATTCCGGTTATTGTGAAAAGCAAGGTCTGCAATCTCTATGGCTTGAATAAGGAAGAGCTTGAGAAGGATTACAACGACCCTTTAGATCCTGGCGGATATTTTGTTATCAATGGTAATGAACGAGTGATGGTGATGACTGAGGATTTAGCAGAGAACCAGCCCTTTATCGAGCGAGGAAAAGGTAAGCTCATGCTGAGATTTTTTTCCAAGAGGGGCGCTTATCGCATACCTGTTTCTATCACTGAAGCAAATACTGGGATTCTTGAGGTTTCTTTTTCCAAATTCAGGAATGTTCCTGCGCTTTTAGTGATTAAGGCGCTGGGGATGGTGAAAGATGCAGAGATTGCGCAGACTATTGGAAAAGAGACTGACAGCTTGATTGTGAACCTTTATGAATTTGTGAACATCCAAAACACCGAGGATGCTTTGCTCTCCTTGGGAGAGAAGACCTCTCTTCAGGGAACGAAGAAAGAAGTGCTTGACCGGATGAAACAAAGATTAGACGCATACTTTATGCCCCATATCGGGATTACCAAAGAAGAGAGGATTGAGAAAGCAATTACTTTTTGCAAATACCTGAAGCAGTTTCTTATTGCGAAGGAAATTCCTGGCTTGAGGACTGACAAGGATCATTATGCGAATAAACGAGTGCGATTGTCAGGAGATCTGCTTGCTGATCTCTTTCGTGTGAATTTGAATATTTTACTGAGAGATATTCAGTATTCTTTGAAGAAGACGGCAAAAAGAAAGAAGTTTTACTCAATTAAGACGATTGCGAAGTCAACGCTTTTTTCCCATAGGATTGAGTCTGCTATTGCAACAGGAAACTGGATCGGAGAGAGGACAGGAGTGACGCAGAATATTGACCGTACGAATTATTTGTCGATGATTTCCCAACTGCAAAGGGTTTCTTCTATGCTTCCTGGAGAACAGGAGAATTTTCTTGCAAGGACTCTTCACCCGACGCATTATGGGAGATTCTGCCCCATTGAGACTCCTGAAGGAACTGAAATTGGGCTGAGGAAGAATCTTGCTTTGCTTGCGAAAGTTTCCACTGCTATCCACCTTGATGAAGAAAGAATGATCCATCATTTCAAGAGCCTTGGGCTGGAGACTGACGCTTATGAAGGCCACGACGCTATTTTCAACGGAAAATTCATTGGAGTTGTGAAAGATCAGGCGAGCTTTGTCAAAGAAATGAGAATCTTGAGGAGGAAAAATGAGCTGCCTGGAGAGATGAGCATCCGCATTGACAAGACTTTTGGGACTGTTGTTCTCTCTACTGAAGTTGGGAGAGTTATGAGGCCATTGGTTATTGTTGAGCAGGGAAAGAGCATGCTGACTGAAGAGCATAAACAATTTCTACAAGAGAACAAAATCAGATGGGATGACCTGCTGAAGAAGGGAGTTATTGAATATATTGATGCGGCTGAAGAGGATAATGCGCTGGTTGCGTTTAGCGAGGCTGATGTCACTCGGGAGCATACCCATTTTGAACTCGGAGATATTGCTTTTCTCGGGCTTGTGACCAGCATTGTTCCTTTTGCGAATTTTGGGCAGCATGCGCGACTGATCCGAGGAAGCAAGACACAGAAGCAGTCGCTTGGCCTTTATACTTCGAATTATCCTATTCGATTAGATACTGACGCAAGTATTCTTCATTATCCTCAGAAACCTTTGGTAAGAAGCTTTGTCTATGACACCCTGAGCGTTTATCCTGCGGGACAGAATGTTGTAGTTGCCATTATGACCTACGGGGGCTATAATATCGAGGATGCAGTTGTCTTGAATAAGTCCAGTGTTCAACGAGGCCTGGCGAGAAGCACTTATTTCAGGCCTTATACGAATATAGAATTGAATTATGCCGGTGGCTTGTCAGATGAGATCAGTGTTCCCTCTAAGGATACCTCTGGATACAGGACAGAGGCAAGCTACAAGTATCTTGAGGACGATGGAATTGTTTATCCTGAGGCAAAACTGCATGAGGGTGATGTCGTTGTTGGGAAAACTTCCCCTCCAAAGTTTCTTTCTGAAGCACGGGAGATTACGATTAGAAATCGCAAGGATTCCTCTACGATTATCCGACAGGAAGACCGAGGAATTGTTGATGCTGTTTTCATTACATCTGACGAACAGGGAAACAAGATTGCGCATGTGAGAACAAGAGATGAAAGAATTCCCGAGCCTGGAGACAAGTTTTCTACGCCTTACGGGCAGAAGGGAGTTGTAGGCCACCTCGCTGATGAGAACGACCTGCCTTTTACCTCCCGCGGAATCAGGCCTGATATTCTTTTCAATCCTCATGGCATTCCGAGCAGAATGACTGTAGGATACCTCATAGAAATGGTTGCGGGGAAGGCAGGAAGTTTGTCTGGGAAAATTATTGACGCTACTCCTTTTTCCCAGATTAATATTGAGGAGCTGGAGCATGTACTGAAAGATTACGGCTTTAGATATGATGGGAAGGAGACGATGTATGATGGAGTTACAGGCAAAATGATGAGCGCGAAAATTTTCATTGGGAATATGTACTACCTGAAATTGAGATATATGGTTGCCAATAAGATTCATGCTCGGGCTTCGGGGAAAGTTACCTTGCTTACAAGACAGCCGGTTGAGGGAAGAGCGAAGGGCGGAGCGTTGAGATTGGGAGAAATGGAGCAGCAGGCATTAGTTGCTCATGGCGCTTCAAATTTGTTGAAAGAAAGATATGATTCAGATAAGGTTGTGATTCATATTTGCACGCAATGCGGCGCTGTTGCTATTAAAGACAGCCTCAGGAATAAAATCTTTTGCCCGATTTGCAATAGCACCGATATCGAGCCTGTGGAGATGAGTTACGCCTTTAAATTGCTTGTTGAGGAATTGCAGTCGCTGCATCTCAGGACGCATATGGAATTAAAAAATAAATATGAGTAAGATGAAAACAGAAATTCAAGAGAGTGTTAACGCGTACGAAGCTGAGATACCTGGAGGTCTTCTTCAGACAAGACTCGAAGTTTTTTATGATAGAAACACTCGTGCATATTCAAATAATCTCAAATTTTCTGCTTTTATTATTACTCAAAGTAGAAGTGATTCTCCTGTGATGTCTATAGAGATTAATGATCGATACCACGATCCTCTATCTTTTCTTGAGAAAGTTGAGCTTTCAAAAGCTACACTTGAATTTTTGCTAAGACCATCTCTAGCAAGACCACCACTTTTTAATCTTAGTGATAATGATGATATTACTGAATGCCTCCAATCATTACAACGACAAGTTCGGGAGGAAATATTAACATGATCCCTATACGAAAACAAGTGAATGCATTGAGGTTTTCTTTGCTATCGCCGGAGAATATTAAAAAATTGAGCGCTGCGAAAGTTGTGACTCCTGAACTTTACGATGTTGATGGCTATCCTGTTGATGGAGGAGTGATGGATCTTCGTTTGGGAGCCATTGATCCAGGGGTTCGATGCAGAACGTGCGGAGGGGGGCTTAAGGAATGTTTGGGGCATCCGGGAAGTATTGAGCTGGCAAGGCCGGTTATTCATGTTAAGTATATCCAGATTATTGAGCTTTTTTTGAAGGCTTTTTGCAAGCAATGCAGCAAACTGCTCTTGAGTTATGAGGATGCAAGCAAGTATACGCTCGTGCAGAGAATCAAGAAAGCGAAAGATGCGAAGAAGTGCCCTCATTGCGGCATAGCACAAGAGAAAATCAAGATTGAGAAACCGACGACTTTTCAGTACGGGAAGAAACGACTTTTTCCAACAGAGATTCGGGAGATTCTTTCGAAAGTGTCTGATGAAGATTGCAAGCTTTTAGGGGTGAACGCAAAGACCTGCAGGCCTCAATGGGCTGTGTTAACTTTATTGCTTGTTCCACCTGTGACGGTGAGACCTTCTATTACTCTGGAGTCGGGGGAGAGAAGCGAGGATGATTTGACCCATAAGCTTACTGATATTGTTCGGGTAAATCAGCGCTTGTGGGAGAATTTGAATGCAGGCGCTCCTGAAGTGATTATCGAGGATCTTTGGGACTTGCTTCAGTATCATATCACTACTTTTTTTGATAATAATATTGCTAACATTCCTCCTGCAAGGCATCGAAGCGGGCAGCCTCTCAAGACTATCACTGAGAGGATTAAAGGAAAAGAGGGGAGAATCAGGCATAATCTTGCAGGAAAAAGAGTAAATTACTCCTCGAGGACTGTAATTTCTCCTGACCCTTATATCCGGATTAATGAGATCGGAGTGCCTTTTGAGATTGCAAAAGTTATTACTGTCGCTGAGCATGTGACAAGCATGAATATTGATATGCTGAAACAATTGATTCTTCATGAAGGATATCCTGGCGCGAATTATGTGATCAGGCCTGATGGGAAGAGAAAGAAGATTACGCCTGAACTGAAGCAGGAGATCATTGATGAACTGCAGCCAGGCTATATTGTGGAGAGGCATTTAGTTGACGGCGATATCCTGCTTTTCAATCGGCATCCTTCCCTGCATAAACTGAGCCTGATGGCGCATTATGCGCGTATACTTCCTCATAAAACTTTCCGGCTGAATCCTGCTGTCACTTTTCCTTATAACGCGGATTTTGACGGAGATGAAATGAATATTCATTCGCCTCAAACTGAAGAGGCTCGAGCAGAGGCAAAGGTTCTTCTTGATGTGAAGCACAATCTCTTCAGCGTGAAGAATAACACGCCTGTTATCGGGTGCATTTCAGATGCGATTACTGGGAATTATCTGCTTTCTTTGGATAGTTTTGACAGGGGGCATGCATCCCAATTGCTTTATGAATCTGGAATTGAGATATCTTCACTTAAAAAAACTTTTTCAGGAAAAGATATTTATTATGAGCTCATGCCGGAAAAAATTGCAGACAAGATTGGCAGTGCTGTGGACAAGAACGTGTTTGGCGCTGAAGATGGGCAGTTGATCAAGGTTATTGATAAAGCTCTGGGAAGAGATATGACTTTTGATATTCTTGAGAAGATTTTCAGAATAGGATCTTTTTATCTTTCCCACGAAGGATTTTCTATTTCTTTTAGAGATCTTGATGTTGCGCGTGAAACGCGAAAGAAGACTGATGTGGTTATTCAGGATGCAGAGCGCCAGTCCCTGGAGATTATAGACTCGCATTATAACAATACTCTGGAGCTGATTCCCGGGAAGACAAAAGAGCAGAGCATGGAAATCAGGATGCTGAGGGTTTTGAATGAGGTGAGGACGAAGATCGGGGCAATTGTCAAGCAGGAGTTCCCGAAGGAGAATCCTGTGAATGCGATGATCCTCTCTGGTGCAGGAGGAAACATCTTGAATATTACCCAGATTGCATGCTCGGTTGGACAGCAAGCCCTTTTTGGAGGAAGAATTAATTTTGGTTATACAAATAGAACACTTTCTCATTTTAAAGAACATGACCTTTCTCCACAGGCAAGAGGATTTATTTACTCTCCTTATTTGAAAGGGCTGAGGCCTCATGAATTCTTTTTCGGGTCAATTACTGCCAGGGACTCCCTTATGGACACTGCGCTGAGAACGCCGAAATCAGGGTATCTTTACAGGCGATTGGCGAATGCATTACAAGATTTGAAGATTGAATATGACCGGACAGTACGCGATGCTTCTGAGAATATTGTCCAGTTCATTTATGGAGATGACGGCTTGGATATTTCTTCTTTGCATCTGGATAAAGAGATTGCTCCGGGAGAGGCTATCGGCATTATTACTGCGCAATCTTTTGGAGAGCCCTCGACGCAGATGGCACTGAATGTGTTTCACTTTTCCGGGGTGCAGGAAATGCAGATTACTGGAGGATTGCCGAGGCTGATTGAGATTTTTGACGCCCGCAAGATGCCCAGCACTCCTCAGATGGAGATTTATATGGACAAGGACCATAATAATGAGAAGGATGTGAAGGTCATCGCTGAGAAAGTTAAGGAGGTAAGGCTTTCAGAAGTTGTTTCCCAGCTGAAAGTTGATTTTGTAGAGAAAAGATTTGAGGTTATTCTTGATTCCGGATCTGTGAAGTCCACCCATACGACTGTTGATAAGATTGCTGAAAAATTAAAAGATAAAGGATATGCTGTTAAGTCAAAAGACCATACTCTTGTTATTCAGTCTCAAGAAACTGATTTTAAAGAGATCTATAAAACAAAGGAGAAGCTGAAAGATATGATTATTTCCGGAGTAAAGGGCATTAAAGAAATTCTCGTGGTGAAAAGGGACAGAGATTATGTGATCTTGACGTATGGATCGAATTTGAATGAAATGATTGTTTTTAAGGGAGTTGATTCTGAGAGAACGACGACGAATGATCTCCATGAGATTTCTGATGTTCTGGGAGTTGAGGCTGCGCGAAATGCCATTATTCTTGAGATTAACAAGGTGATTCATTCGCAAGGGTTTGATATTGACCTGCGGCACCTGAAACTAGTGGCTGATGCGATGTGCACTTCCGGCGATGTTAAGGGAGTAACTCGAATGGGAATTATTTCTGACAAATCGAGTATTCTTGCACGGGCATCTTTTGAAACTCCGATCAAGCAGTTTGTCAATGCCACTGTCAAGGGAGGAAGGGATGAACTGGAATCGGTTATAGAAAACATTATCCTTAACCAGCCTGTTCCTGTAGGGACAGGATTTCCAGGCCTCCTTGTTAAAGTGATCGGGCCTTTAGTGAAGAAAGAGAAGAAGGAGAAGAAAGAGTAGTTCTGATTTTCTTGAGGATGATTACCTTTAAAAAGCGCGGACTTCATGGAATGCTGGTTGAAAAAGATTTTGGAGAAGCAGTAACGTGAACTACTATACATTATATTGCCCTATTCATTTTGAGGAGGTAATGAATTTAACTTGTGGTGTATAAACTATACCTCGAAAATGTTGGAGGAAAAATTTTAACTTGAAAACTATTGACATGCGATTTATACGGTATTTGAATCTCTTTGAGAAGATCGCCAAAGTGAGCACCAAGTATTGCTTTTCTTACAATAATGAAGTTATTTTTGTTGTTCCCTCGCCCCTGCTTTCACGTGCAATTGGAGAAGAAGGAAGAAATGTGAAGAAGCTTGTTGAAATTCTTGGAAAGAAAGTGAAAATTGTTGCTATTCCTGGAAGGGACGAGGATGCTAGAGAGTTTATTCCTGCGATTATTTATCCTATCCGAGTCCATTCTATTGAACTGACTCCGACAGAAGTCATTATTAATGCGGGAAGGCAGAGCAAGGCGATGCTTATTGGAAGGAATAAGACAAGGCTTGGAGAGATGCAGGAAATTGTTAAGGAGTATTTCAATAAGGAAGTGAAGATTGTGTAATTGATGGGAAGGAAAATACTGGTAATAATGGAAAAACTAGCAGTTTAAGTGGCTATTTGCGGAATTCAGGTTTATAGAGGGTTTGGAAAAACCCCTCTTTTTTGATATTTTTAAAGAAGGACATCGTCGATAAGATTTTCTGTGAGAGGGTTATTTAAAGTCCTCTATAATCTATCTCATTTATCGTCCGCCAACTTCTTAAAATCATAAATACTTCTCAAACTCTTCTCTAGAACTTTGTAAATCTTTTTTGATTATTTTATTTAAAAGACCCGTTCCTATATCTTCGCCGGGATGTTTTGGAATAATCGTTGTCCTTCCATCAGAATGTCTAAAAAACATATGACTTCCTTCCTGCCTAATAAATTGAAAACCAAGTTTTTTCAAAATTTTTGCTAGCTCAATTGCTGATAAACGAGGCAATTTAGCCATTTTAAACCTCTATTTGCTGTAGTCCAAAAAATCTTCCATTTTCTTCAGGTTTCTGACACTTTAGATAGAGAGAAATTGCCTCTTTGGTTCTAGCGAGAAGTTCATCAAGAGTTTTAGCTTGAGTATGACATCCTGGAAGTTCAACTACTTCTGAAACAAACCATCCATCTTCATCCTGCTCTATAAGAACATTGAATCTTACCATATCTTAGCTATTTAACGGTTCTATTTAAAAGTTTCGCCCGCCAACTTTCTTGCGTTTGCTCGAACTTTTCTTTCAGAAAAGGCAACTAACAGAGGTTTCAAGGCTCATTGTGATTCGCCCAAAGTTCTCGCATATTTGAATAAATATAATTTGGCGAGTACCTTCTTGAAACCGCATACGTTCTTACCAGTTTTTTATTCCTTGCAATAAATGCGACAAATTTATCAAAATTGAAATTCATTGATTTTTTATCTCTGAACATATCTTTAACGATATGATAATGATTACTTCCATCAATGAAAATGATAACTTTTTCCTCTTTGTTTACATTATCACTAAAAGCCAGAAGACTCCATTTTTAATGCAACAAGAATTCCACTAGTCTAGGACTAGTGGTCGTAAAAAGATAGCTTTTTCTCTGGAAATTATTGATTATGATAGAAGCTGTTGCCGGCTTCTGGAAGTTCCAACAATAGCTGGGGCTTTCTACATATAAACTTAATGGAGTAAAATGTTAGCGAGGGCTAGCTCTTGTGTAGGCGATTCGTGGTGCCATGCCATGTTCAAAGTGAAGTACTGCCACAAGATCTTCGAGAGCGAAGAGATAAGATTTTTTGTTTCAGATCTCTTCCATAAGATCGCTGCGGAGTACGACATGCCTATCAAGAAGATTGATTTTGATGTAGATCACGTTCATCTCTACATCAATATCAAATTGAGAAGTAAGCCAGAAGCTGCCAAAATTCTGAAAGGGATTACAGGAAGAAATATTTTGAAGAGATTTCCTGCAATCAAGAATCAATTCTTTTGGGGAAGTGGTTTCTGGAATCCGTCGTATTTGATGGATAATGTAGGAAGAGATGAGCAGATCGTCGAGAACTATATTGGCAGTCAACGCTATTCGTGTTGAGGCGTACTAACATGCCACCAGTCTTTGACTGGTGGTTTTTGACAGAAGAGATTTGACATCGTAATAATGGGAAAGCCCGTTATCGTCTTAAAAACTTAAATCTGATTGGATTTAACAAAGGTTAATAGACCTTAAACTCTATCCTCCACCTGTACTTATACGGTGCAATATCTCCTGCTTTCTTGACATTAAGGATTTGAATTTTCTTTTTTGCTTTTTTTGCATCTGCTTCTAGTTCATGGATTATTCCTGCAAGTTCGTCTTCCTGGCCAAATCCATAATAGATGATCTCAGTACCTTTTTTTGATACCCCAAGGGCTTCTTTGAGAAAGGTTTCTTTAAGCTGGGGGCGAGGCATAATGATCTTATCGTATTTTATGAGCTTATTTTCTTTGATTAATTTTGGCACAACTTTTTTGATATCACCTTGATAGAATTTGATGTTTGTTTTATTTCTTTTATTGTTTTCAAGAGCATATTTGTGGCATTCTCTTCCTAGCTCGATGGCGTCTATGCGCTTTGGCTGGGCGAGTTTGCTGATAATGACAGGATAGACTCCAACACCAGAGAACATTACTAAAACAGCATCTTTCTTTTTGATTTTTTTTGCAACTTCTAATCTTTCATTACTTAAACGAGGAGAGAAATAGCATTTTTCTACATTTAGGAGGAAAGAGCATCCATTTTCTTTATGGAGTGCTTCTTTGGTTTTAATGCCGGTTATGTATTTTGTTTTGAGAGTTCTGAGCCGGCCTTTGATTCTTTCCTTTTTTTCTAAGACTGTTTTGATATTTTTTTGCTTTTTGAGCAAAGCTTCTGCGATTTTCTTTTTTTCTTTTTTTGTTTCATCACGGAATTTTAAAATTGCGATGGATCCGATGAGGTCGAATGAGGGCATAAATACTTAAGTTAAGAAGGGATTAAAAAGATATCCTTGGGAAGGCGTTCTCAGCCGATACTTTTATAAATTTGCTTTTTGTGTTTTTTATTATGAAAAAGAAGGTTATTAGAAAAAGGAAAAGTGCGGAGTTTTCTCATTTGCATTTTCTTTTCGTGTTTGTGATTTCCTTCGTGTTATTCTCTCTTCTGTTTTTGATCATTTTTTCACTTGCCCCGGAGAAACCAAGGGTTGCCCGGCTTTTTTCGAATCTTAGATCAGGAGGAGTTCCTTTAACTGGAAATGTTGTCTACATTAGCGATCCTGCACTAAAGGGATACTGGAATTTTGATGATGGAACCACTAAAGATTTAAGTGGAAGCGGAAATAATGGAACCGTAAGAGGAAGTGCATTTCTTGATCCCGCAGGAAAATTTTCTTTTGCATATACTTTTTATACTTCATCTGGAGATCGAATTGATTTAGGATCGCCGGATATTTTAGATGATTTAAACAACACAGGTATGACTATTTCTGCTTGGATTTATCCTTATACTAATGGTGCTGGTGCCTTTAGCGAAGGGCAGATTGTGAATAAGAATAATATTGCAACAACGACGAACGGGGCGTGGGCATTTTATATTGGAGGGGCAAGTGGGTTACAGTTTCAAAAGAGTTTTAGTACAGCTGTGTTAAATAGAAGAAGTTCTAACGTTCTTACTTTTAATAATTGGACATATGTTGTAGTGACGTGGGATGGATCTTCTAACGCAAGTAATATTCATATATATGTAAACGGTGTTGAGACTACTTATCTCACAACAACAGACGGTGCTGGAAATCCCGTCTCAGACGCAGCATTAAACTTGTGTATTAGTGATTGTAATTCCAATAGAGAATTTAATGGATCAATTGATGAAGTAGCTATTTTTAATAGAGTTTTGAGTTCAGCAGAAGTTCAAGATATTTATCAGAACGGTTTAAGCACAAATTCTTCTCAAGCAGTTTGCGGTAATTCTATAGTAGAACTTGGTGAAACTTGTGATGATGGTAATACAATTAATACTGATGCTTGCACCAATGTATGTGCAAATGCTATTTGCGGAGATAATGCAATTAGAACAGGAATTGAAACTTGCGACGATGGAAATACTGTAAATGGGGATGGATGTTCTAGCAGTTGTTTACTGGAAACTGGTTCTTTAGAGTGTACTGACAGTATTGATAATGATGGCGATAGTTTGATTGATTTAAATGATTTGAATTGCGCATATGAGAATGATAACAATGAGTCCGGGACAGTGTATTATGCTTGTGATTGTGAGCCGGGAGCTGATCCCCAGTGCGTAGCTGGAAATGATGCGAATGCTGGAGCAAGTATTAGCAGTCCTTGGAGAACATATGCTAAAGCAGTTACAACATTTAATAATGTTATGAATGCAGGAGATACAATAGCGTTTTGTAAGGGGGGTGTTATATCTCACTCAAATGCTGATGAGATAAGATGGGTTAATCCTAGATGCTTGGCAGATAACAGGTGTGTTGTTAGGGACTATATTCCTAATTGGGCATCTGGAGATGAAAATAAGCCAGTGATAAAGTCTATAGATGGTGTCAATGGATTTAATTTAGAAGACGGGGCAAATGCAGACCATGAAGAGGGGTATGTTTTTAGAAATCTTGAGATTATTGGCAACGGTACGGGGCAGAGGGGATTTTTCATTTATAATGATATAGATGATGTTCTTTTTGATAATCTTATTATAAGATCTTTTAGATTAGGTATTGATTTGGAAGGATTTAATACGCCAAATCCTGGTAGCGATGGATATAGTGATCGTATTATTTTGCGAAATTCTATAATACGAGATAATGTTGGTCAAGGTTGGCTTGGAAGTTGTGATAATTGTATAATTGAGAATAATTATTTTGAGAATAATGGGTTTGGCTTTCCAGGTTCTATTTTAAATAGAAACCATAACCTTTATTATTCAAGTACAAGAGAAAGTTATAATTCAATTATTAGGAATAATTTTTTATATAAGTCAGCTGTTGATTCAAACTCAGTTTGCCAGGGCGTGCCTTTAGTTGTTCATGGAAATCATACAAATCTTTTAATTGAAAATAATACTATCATAGAGGATATTGGAAAAGCAGGAGGGGGCTGTTGGGGTATTGTTGCTGATCAAGGAGGTAGCACCGATCAATTTCTAGGATTGATTATTAGGGGAAATAAAGTAATTAATGTGGGAAATCTCGGGATAGGATGTACTTCTTGCGAGAATGCGCTTATTGAAAATAATGTAATCGTGCAAGAACAAAATAATTTTGATGGAACAATAATCTCTATCCCAAGTAAGTCTATTGGAGACTTTTCTCCTGGTGATGCTCCTACATTTAATGTAACTGTGAGGCATAATTCTATTTTTGTTAATAGTTCTCGTGCTTTTACTGCTATTGGTCTAGGCGATGATTCCCAATTTCTTTCTCCTAATAGCTCGGCTATAGGAAATAATATTCAATTTGTTAACAATAGCGCAGGTAATTATTGCTTACGTATTGGCGCACCTTATTCTTTTTATAACATGATAGATTATAACTTATGTAATATAAGTGGCAATTTATGGGCACGGGACAATGGAACGCAAAGATCTTTGTCTTCATGGGTAAGCAGTTCTGGCTTTGATGCTAACTCTTTGGTAGGAGATGCTGGTTTCAAAAATTCTGCTAATTATGATTTAAGCCTTTTAAGTAATTCTCAAGCGATTAATAAAGTCCCTGTCTTATTCTGCCCCTCAAAAGATATTTTAGGAATTTCTAGGCCACAAGGAAGCATGTGCGATATTGGGGCGTATGAATATCAAGGAGCTACTCAATGTAATGACAGTATTGATAATGATGGCGATAGTTTGATTGATTGGCAGTATGATTTAGGGTGTGTTGGAGTAGATGATACAACAGAGGGTGGAATTCCATCAGGAAGTTTAGATAATGGATGGACTGTGTTTGAGAAAAGTGTTGATACTAGAATTGTGTATGTTAGTTCGAGTGAGGGAGATGATACCTGGAGCGGTCTGGCTTCTGGTTGGAATGGGACAGATGGGCCTAGAAAAACACTTCGTGCAGCTGTTAATCTAGTGAGAAATGGTTCTTCTGATTGGATGCTGCTAAAGAGAGGGGACGTTTGGATGAATGAGTCATTGTGGGTTACAAGTACAATACAGATTTGGGAAAAAGATAATAAAATCGGGCGTTCTCCTGATCAACCAATTATTTTTGCAAGTTATGGAAATAGCACTAAAAGGCCTTTGTTAAAGACGGGAAATCAAACAGGATTTTGGGCCTGGGGCACTGAAAACATTGCCATTCTGGGTCTCGAAATTTATGCTGATGAAAGAGATACAAACACTCCTATTTATACTAGCCCAGCTGGAGTTTGGTTATTATATGACAATAAGAATATCCTGATTGAGGATAATTATATTCATATGTATGACACAGACATTATTGCTCAATCGTCAACTGGAAAAAATGCCTCACAGATTACTATTCGACGCAATGTTATTACGGATGCATACAATATCAATAATAACCATGCCCAAGGCATTTTTACCAGCGAGGTGTATGGGCTGGTCATCGAAGGGAATGTTTTTGACCATAACGGCTGGCGAGATAATACTCCTGGAGGCGAGCCGTCGATGTTTAATCATAATATTTACTTGAATGAAGGAAAAAACACTCTTGTTAAAAATAATGTTTTTTTGAGAGCCTCAAGTATCGGCAATAAGATAGCCAGCGATAAGACACTGGGTCATGAGAATCTTACTATTGAGAATAATTTTTACCAAGCAGGAGAAATTGGAATCAGCTTGGGAGGAGTGGATGTAGTTTATCCAAGTTATAGAGATGTAGCTGTTCGTGGCAATGTTTTTATGTATGTAGGGGAGGATAGTCCTACTAATAGATCACTGGCATGGTATATTACAGGTAAAAGTATTGATGGACTAAATATTACTAACAATTATATGTTGGATCAAGAGAAATGGAATAACGCGTTTGCTTTACGGCTCATAAGAGAAATTAACAATCTTCAAATAAAAGATAATGTAATCTATAATTTAAAAGGAACAGGATTTATATTTGATGCTCAAGGGAATAATTGGACTAATATCTCAATTTTAAATAATCAGGTACAAGATAACCTGTATCCTTATTCCTTGATTCAACATACTGGTCCTTCTATAGGAATAACTTATTTTGGTAATCAGTATTTTAGTTCTACTGTTTCTACAAATTGGTTTAAAGTGAATGGGCTGACTATAGACTTTGCAAATTGGACTGCTTTCTCTGGAGAAATAAATGGAAAAGCTGAGAAAATTATATATCCTGATCCTTCAAGAAACCTTGTTTCTTATCAGGCTTCTTTAGGGAAAGAAGCAACACGTGATGCATTTATTGCAGAGGCAAAGCAACAAAGCAAATTTAATTGGAGGCAGGAATATACTGCTGGTGCTGTTAATAATTATATAAGGGCGGGATTTGAATTAAAGAGCAAACCAACATTAATTGTTACAGAACCTCGATCTAAAGAATACAAAAATGTTCCTGTAATTCTCAATTATGCAGCAGCAGGAGCTGATAATTGCTGGATTGAGCTAGATGGAGTTCGATCAAATAAATTATGCACTATGAATGGGATATTAAATATAACCTTGCCTGCATTAAATACTACAGATCAGCATTCTCTAACTGTATTTGCAAACAATAGCTATGGAAACGATAACAAAACTATTCAATTTAATGTTACAAGAACAAGAAGACTACTTGTTAAATACAATGAATTTGCAGGCATCGGAGAAACTACCAACATAGATAGTTTAGGAGATAATGAATTGGAAAATTTATCTTTGACATTAGACGATGGATTAAATGGAAAGATTAAATTTATTGATTTGGTGAACATAACCTTAGATGCCAATGAAACCCTAAATGAAACAGACATAGATTCAAATGTAAATATCTCCCAAGGAAGAATAGAAGTTAATTCTGCTAATTTGAGATCGTTAAATAAAAAAGCACAATTAACATTTAGAAATATTAATTTTAATACTCCTAAAGTCAAGAGAGACGGCGCTGACTGCACTGATTGTGCTGTTGAAAGTTATACTGCAGGAAATTTAATAGTCAATGTTTCTGGATTTTCAGTTTATAGTGTTGAAGAGACTTTGATTGTTGAACCGCCGATAACTCCTGGAGGTGGTGGCGGAGGCGGTGGTGGGCCAGGTACGCCTCCTAGAAATGCGACTCGAAATGTGACTCAGAATGGAACCAAGGCTGTTCCTGGAGAGAATAAGACCCAGGAAGAGGCAGAAATACCTTCTGGAGAAGGAGAAGAGGAGCAGCCGCAGGTGATTGAAAATGTAAAGAAGAATGGATGGAAGATTATTATTGCCTTGGTTGTTTTGCTGATGACGCTGGGAGTTGTGATATGGTTTGTCTGGTGGCACCAAAGGCAGGAGATGAAGAAGGTGGCTGAGGAGTTTCGGGAGCAGTTTGAGGGATAAGTTGTAAGGTTAGCGACGCCGTTTGAGGCGAGGCAAGGAGTGAAACGACGAAGCGTTTTTGGGGTAAGATAATTATAAAAACCTTGTTTGTTTCTCTTTTTTATGGATATTATTTATACAGATTATGCAGAAGATTCTATTTCTGACAGAAGCATTGACAAAAAGATTGTTGAAGATGCTCTTTTGAACCCTGATGAAATTGTTGAAGGCAAGAAAAGTAGAAAAATTGCCCACAAAATTATCGGAAATAAACTTTTGAGGATTATTTTTGAAGTTAGCCTAAAGGCTTATATAGTTATTACTGCTTATTACGCCGAACCTAAAAGATACTTAGGAGAATATAAATGAAAATTAATTTTGATCCGAAGCATGATGTTATGCGCATCAAGTTTCAAGATGGAGAATATGAAATTAGCAGGGAAGTAGAAGAAGGGATAGTTGTAGATGTTACTAAAGATAATCAGATTCTTGCTATTGAAATTATAGATGTTTCTAAAAGAATTCCGAAGAGGAATTTGAAAGATTTTGCTGTGAGCATTTCTGATTAGTGTATTGTCAATTATGACTAAACTCCTGAAGTTGTTGATAACTGGATTTTATCCGTGTCCTTGGGATGAATTGTTCCAAGAGCGCTGCGCAGGCAAGCCCTTGATGACGGCAAACTCTTACTCCTTCTCTGAAAAATACTTCAAGAGATATTTTTCCGTCTATTTGGAGACAGCGTTTTCTTACTATTTCTTCTACTGCTTTTTCATCCCATCTTAGCTGCTCGCTGATTTTTTCATATACTGATCTGAGGGCTCTTTCTCTTAAAAAAACAGCATTCTGAAAACATCTTTCCCGCGCCTCTTGATATGCTTGCTGCAAGCGCGGTGATCTTTGGAAGTCAACCACAATAGCTTCTCTTATTCCTTCCCCTAGATAAACTCCTCCGTCAATCGTGGAATCTCGACAAATGAAAGGACGGCCTTCGTAGAATAATCTTCCATCTATTGTTTTGATTTTTCCTTTTTGGATAAGCCTTTCTACTGCACTTTGTGTTTTCCCCCACCATCCAAGAGGCCGTTGTATTTTTGGCATACTTGTAAAAAGATAGAAATAGCTTATAAATCTTACTATTCTTAAGGAGTATCTTTTTTAGGGAGATAGATCTATTGGAATGGAGTTTTTTGGGTAGTGTTGTTGTTCTTTTTCTTTTTGGATATGCTTGTTTATAAGTGCAAGCACGAAAACTGCTGACTTTACAGGCTGTCCCATAATTACTCCAAAAAAGAGGGTTCGTCCTCTTTGTAGGATGGATCATAACCTTGCTATATCTTCAACATTAAATAAATTGATGTGAGGCAATGATTTCTTATCAGTCAAAATTCATGAAGTCTTATAATCCTTTTAATTAAGTCAGTTTCGAATTGTGACTCAGCCTGTTTAGTCCGCCAGATGAAGTGCGTCCTGTTCAGTTTTAGGGGTAAATGCACAGGAAACCGCGCTATTTATGGCACAGAGGAGGTCATAGGAATGTCGATATTTTTATAAACCCTTTCCTCCAAATCTAGGTATGAAAAAGAAGGTTGTTCTAAAAAGAAGAAATGCGGAATTTTCTCATTTGCATTTTCTTTTCGTTTTTGTGATTTCCCTTGTACTTTTCTCTCTTCTGTTTTTAATTATTTTTTCACTGGCTTCGGAGAAACCGAGGGTTGCAAAACTTTTTTCGAATCTTAAATCAGGAGGTGTTCCTGTTGGCGGAGCTGTCATTGCGGGACAGCAGGCGGGAGGCGGAGAAAAAGGTTTGGGTGTGCTCGAGGGGAATCAGGGCGGAGTTTTGCAAGGCCGGGCTATTGAGCCTCTCGCCCATTTTGGCGACTGCAGTCCAACTTCCTGTATGGGATTTACCAGCACATTTGATATTTATCCCACTTCTACCCTTTCTTCTGCTGGTTCTGGGAATTGGGAAACCCCTAGCACTTGGAATGCTGGGCGAGTTCCGCAGGCAGGAGATGTTGTTTTGATTAGTGCAGGGCATACTATTACTTTTGATTCTGCAAATACGCCGAATATTAAAGCAGTTAATATTGATGGGACTTTGAGTTTTTCTCGAGGGCAGAATACAAAACTTAATGTAGGGTATATTTATGTCAAGGAAAGTGGAGTGCTGGATATTGGCACTGTTGCATCTCCGATTAATGATCCTTATACTGCTGAAATTCGCTTTTATGATGGATATGTACCTGTGGGAGATATTGATCCCGGGCTTTCTTCTTTTGGAAATGTGACGATGCATGGACAGGCACGGCAAGATACTTTTGTGAGAACAACGGTTGCACCAATGACGGGAAATACGGTTATTACACTTGAGAAAAATGTTCAAACTGGCGGAGCAAATGGAACTGGATGGAAAGTTGGAGATAGAGTTGTAATTCCAGAATCGATTGACAGGTTAGGTCCTGGTTATGTTTCCGGACAAGATACAGAAATCGCTAATATTACTGCTGTGAATGGAAATCAAATTACTCTTGATAAAATCCTGGCCCATGATCATCCTGATGGATGTAGATATGATAATCCTGCGACGTGCACATTGAAGCCGCATATTGCAATACTCTCTCGAAATGTGAAGATTACGAATAATCCTTCTATGACGAGAGCTACGATGGGTTTTTTGGGATATAGTTATGTGGATCTTCGTTATGTTGAGGTGAATGGCTTGGGAAGGACATTTCCTCCTGGAAGGTATGCGATTCATCTTCATCATATGCGCCATTACGGGCAATGGGTGAATATTATTGGCAACTCAATATGGGATTCTGATTCTGTTGGAATCAGGGTGCATTCTACTGACTTTGCCCTTCTTAAGGATAATGTGATCTATGATGTTTTTGGATATGCAATTGGAACAGAAGATGGAGATGAAAATGGAAATGTTTTGGACCATAATTTTGCTTCAAATGTTGGTGGAAGCGGTAAACGCCCGGAAGGGAGTGATCGTTTTAATGGGATTTCTTTCTTTTCTGAAAATCCTATGATCAGCATGCGGAATAATGTTGGTGCAGGCGGGGCGAGAAGGTCATATTTTGGTATTGTTATGCCTGGAGCTACAGGAGTACAGACTTTCTGGAATCGAGATGGAACAACACGCCAGCAAAATCGGCAAAATGCGACTCTTACAGAGTTTAATAATAATGAGGATTATGGATCTAGCATTGGACTTGACATCTGGAGAATTTTCTCTCCTTTAGGCACATCGTATGTTGCAAATTATCGCTCGTGGAATAATCAAGGAGGTTTGAACATTATTTATCCTGTTTGGAATGTTGTCTTTGTAAATTATACAGGAAGGTGCAGTTATTTGAGCCAGTACTCAGGATTAGGATTTTATTCATGGGACTATCTCCAGTCAAATGTTGTTATTGATAATGCGGATATTAGAGGGTGTAATATGGGACTTGATCCGGGAGTTGCGATGAAAGATGCATTTACAGTTAAAAATTCGTATTTTGCAAATAATAGTGTTGCTATTCGTTTTGCCACAAAGTGGTTTAATCAGCAGAGCAGTACGAATCAAATTGCCGAGAGAACTCTTGTTTTTAGAAATGTTAGCTTTTATGGCAATCGAGATGATATTAGTACAGATAATAGCCTTAATAGCGGTGGTTATGATGTTATTCATCCTGATAGGATTTTCTTTTTTGATTATAATGGTATAAAGGGAGATAACTTTGAATTGTTTTATAATGATAGTGTTCCTATAACTTATGGGTGGCCAGTGCAAAATGTCTGCAATCCTTCACAGTGGGGATGCGGCGGTTCGCCTTATCCTTCTTCAATGCCAACATGTAATACTACAAGGAATAAGATTTTTGGATATGTTTGCCCTGTGAATTTAACTTGCAAAGATAATGACGGAGATGGATATGGTGAGGGATGTTTGTATTATAAAGACTGCAATGATAATGATTCTTTAATTAATCCTATGATGCCTGAACTTTGCGGAGGCAATAGTGTTGATGAAAATTGCGACGGGAGAATTGGTGTTGATGTAGATAATGATGGGTATGGGCAATATTGCAGCAAGGGAGTAGATTGCAATGATGCTAATGTTGCGATTCATCCTGGTGCTCTTGAAACTGGAGGGAGTGATGTGAATTGCGATGGGAGGGTAAGAACTAGTTCGTCTGCTTGCCCTACAGATGATCCGAGGAAGGTGCTCTTTATGACGTTTGAGAATTCTTTGAATGATGTTTCTGGAAATGGGAATAATGGGGCAGTGGTTGGAAGTGTAGGTTATGCTGCTGGAATCAGTGGTAATGCGATGAGCTTGCCTTCTGGGAATAATAATTTTCCGGTGGCAAATTATGTTACTATAGCTAATACAAATGCACTTGACTTGCAGGAATTCACCGTTGAAGCGTGGGTGTATCCTGATTTTATTCCGAATACAGCGTATTACCCTCCTGAAACTATCCATTATACTATTTTTGCGAGATCTTCACAAGTTCCTTACAATAATGGATTCTTACTTTATATTAATGGTGAGAATCGTCTTGGGCTGCGAGTGGATAATAAGGAGTATTTAGGACAGTATCTTCCTCAAAGACAATGGCATCATGTTGCTGCAACTCGTAAAGCTTCAGGAGAACTTCAGTTATATGCTGATGGGATTTTAGTGCTTTCTGCAAAAGATACGAAACCTATTCTTTTAGTTGAGGTTGCGAGTGTTGGAGCATCTACTTCGCGACCCGTTGATAATCCCGGTTGGGTTAAGGGATTTGAAGGGAGAATTGATAATCTTGCTTTATATAGTGAGGTTTTACAGCCTGGAGAAATTTTAGCGCACAATAGAAGCGGGATTTGCACTGCTTATTCTGCTTCACAATGCACCGATGCAGATGGAGATGGATATGGAACGGGATGTTTGCTTGGAAATGATTGCAATGATGCTGCTGGATCAGGAGGGGCGATTAATCCAGGAGCAAGTGAAGTTTGTGGGGATGGTGTAGATAACAATTGCAACCTTCAGGTTGATGAATGTTGTAATGGACAGAAACCTGCGTTATGTTCGAATGAAGTTGCTCTTTCTTCGCAAGTTTTATTGAGTACTCCTGTTGTTGTCTATAATAATCCCCAAGAATTATTTTTTAGATATTATATGGGCTATCCTGAATGGAATAAATTTTGGTGGCAGCAGGTGTATCTTGATGGAATTGTGCCTCAAGATGCGACAGGAGCTTTTATTCGTGTGCAGAAGAATAATTATCAAGTTGACTGGGCAGGTGTTAGGCCTCGAGTGATGTTGAAATCTTTTGGAACTTATCCTCGAGATCCTGTGGATCAATTGTATATTCATCGCCAGCCTAGGACATTGACAACGTATATCCCCTTTTCTACAGGCAAGAAAGGATTTGATTATGCTGGAGAAGGCATCTGGCTTGATTTTACATTTCCACTAAAGATGGAAGTTATAGGATATACGCAACCGAGTTCTACTACTTATACTCGGGTGTTTAGTCCTCCTGTTCGTGCTTTTAGTGCTACGGGTTTAGGAAATACTGCTGGGTGGGTTGATGTAGATTTATCCTCGTTTGTGCCTGCTGACGCGAAAGCTGTTTTTATGCAGGTTATTAATTGGAATAATAGAAACACTAATGGGAATCTTGAAATACGCTCCACAAGTATACCTACCTTTAACTTAAGTGTCGGGTATCATGGGGAACCTAAATCGCCAGCACATTTCATTCCTCTTGGTGCACAGAAAAGTATTCAATATAGAATTAGTGGAGTAACTGCAAGTCAGGTTTCATTGAAGTTTGATCTTTTGGGGTATCTTACTGATACAGATGTTTCTGGTTACAAAACTACTTATTTCAGTAATCCTGTTAAAGTTTATGAGGATTTTGATTTAGGGGATAAGAATTGGCCACGGGTTAATGTCAGTAGATTCGTTCCGCCTTCAACCCAGGCAGTGTATGTTGTTTTAGACTATAAAGGGGGAATGAAGGGCAGCAGCGTGAAATTAAGTGCTCCTTCGCAAACCCCTTCTGCTAAGGTAGAACTTTGGGGGCATAATGTTGATCAAGAAAATATGTATCTCGTTCCTTTAGAGGATGGGGAGTTTTCGTTTAATATTTCTGGGAATGGAGTAATGACTGATGGAGAACATTTGAAATTAAGCTTGAAAGGATATTTGACAGGAACAGGAGCTGCTCCGAATTGTACTGACGCTGATGGTGATGGTTACAATAATACAGGGGGGTTCTGTGGTTTGTTAGATTGCAATGATAATCCTGGAGCAGGAGCTGGGATTCACCCCGGCCAAACTGAACCTTTGACGTGTGATGGCATTGACCAGAACTGCAATGGGGTGGGGGATGAGCCTTATACTACCTACTATAATGATAGTGATGGAGATACTTATGGTAATCTTACCATTAGGGCCTGCACACAACCTCCTACTGCGGTCTTGGTTGGAGGAGATTGCAACGATAATAATGGGGCTGTGAACCCTGGGAGGAGTGAAGTTTGTAATGGCATTGATGACAATTGCGTTAATGGCGTTGATGAAGGCTTGCTTATAACTTTGTATCGAGATTTGGATAATGATGGATTTGGAAATAGCTCTCAATCATCGCAGGTTTGTCCAGGCACTGCAGGATATGTCTCTAATGGCAATGACTGCAATGATAATAGTCCCTTAGTCAATGCTATCCTTACCTGCACGAATTATGCAACCTGTGCTTCTGCACCTGCATGCGTTGCATCCTGCCCTTTGCCTCCTGTTGAGCAGTGCGAGGATTGGATCGACGCTAATTGCAATTCTGCTGATGAATTGTGCGCTGCTCCACCTCTTTTGAATGTACGGGCACCATCCAACAGAACGTATACGAATCAGCCTTTGCCGGTTAATTTCACTTCGGTGAATGCTTCCTCTTGCTGGTATATTGATCCTTCTGGAGGCATACAAATGTTTTCAGTTTGTAGCCTGAATACTACACTTTTCTATGGAAGAGGAAATAAGATTTTTACATTGGTGGTGAACAACAGCAAAGGAATTGTTCAGGCGAATTTTAATGTTACTTTGAATATTACAAATCGGTTCATTATTCGCTATAATGAGTTTTACAAGAAAGGGCAAACGACTGATCTTGACGTGCTGAATGACACTGGGCTAGAGAAAGTTTCTCTGGTTCTTCATCTTCCTGGATTCGGGAAAATAGAATTCCTGGATTTTGTGAATCTGACTAAGGATGCAGATACTGTGACTAATGTCACTGATCTTGATGCAGGAGTGAATATTTCTTTGAATAGGATTGAAGTGAATCCAAGCTTGCTGACTGTGTTGAATACTCGAGCGAGGTTGAGTTTGGAGTTGCAGGGGCTGAATTTAAGTGACCCTAGAATTTTGAAGGACGGAGCTGTTTGTGGTGCACCTGCATGCGTAGAGGAAAATTATAATGCTACGACGCAGGTATTTGTATTTAATGTTTCAGGATTTTCAGTTTATAGTGTAGAAGAGACTCAGATTATTATTGTTGAACCGCCGATAACTCCAGGAGGCGGCGGTGGAGGCGGCGGTGGAGGCGGCGGTGGTGGAGGTCCAAGTACACCTCCTAGAAATGCGACTAAGAATGTGACTCAGAATGGGACCAAGGCTGTTCCTTTTGAGAATAAGACCCAGGAAGAGGCAGAAATACCTTCTGGAGAAGGAGAAGAGGAGCAGCCTCAGGTGATTGGTAACATTGTGAGGAATGGATGGAAGATTATTCTTGTGATTGTTATTTTGCTGATTGCTTTAGGGGCGATTGTTTGGTTTGTCTGGTGGCATCAAAGGCATGAACTGAAGAATGTTGCTGAAGAGTTTAGAGAACAGATGAGCAATTAAAGGATGATTTCTCGAAGACTTTTACTCTATGGTTATGCCAGAATCGAAAACCGCAGACTTTAGTCTGCGGTAGCAGCCTACGAGGTTTTCAATTCTGAGCACTTCAGAAACTTTTTTTCTGAGAGCTCTCAGAAATCTTCGATTTCTGAAGTCCGAAAATCGAGGGCATGCATCAAACCATGCACTTTACAGGTTGTCCCATAATTAGTAAATTTTAAGCAAAAAAGTAGAAGAAATTATGCGATATGATGAGGTGTTGGGTGGTTTTAATCTTTCAGCAGAGCAGGAATTTTGGGAAAAGAACGTGAGGTAAAATTGAGTAGGCTGAAAGAAATTGAAGCTTGTATAAAGAATAAATAGGATATTTTTATAAACTATTGCTGCTTTGTAAAAACATGATTAATAAAAAGAGGAAAAACACAGAGTGGACTAAAATTTTCATTTTTATAATAATTTTCTTGTTAGTTATATTATTTATAATATTTATTCAGTCTAGGATAACAGGCAAGCAGATCTTTGACCCCGGATTTGTGGCTGCTCTCATGTTCGGGGTCTCAGAAACTCCCCGAGAGAACTTCGATGTAAACTCGACAGCAGGAGAGGTGAGATATAGGCCACTCAACGAAACCTCAGTTACAGTGGACGGCATAGATGATTATGTTTCAATTCCAGATAGAGATGTGTATTCTCCCAATACTACAGGGGAACTGACTGTAAGCTTTTGGTTCAAGATTCCCAATCACAAGTACATTGGAATCTCAGAAGGCTATGTCAATCCAGTCAACAAGAATGACTTCTCCCCTGTGAATACCGAATGGACATTCAGAATGTACAATGATTCTTCCTCAGACAATAGGCCATGTAGAACCTCGTTTTACATATTCAACATCACTGCAGGTTTTGGAATAGGATCTTATTTTGAGGATAATCAGTCTGCAAACAATTGTACAAATATGGACAACAGATGGATTAATGTCGTTGGCATGATCAATAATACAAATACCTTTATCTTTAAAGACGGGGTGTTCAGATCAACAAATTCCTATGCGGGGAAGATTTTTCCTGAGAATGGAAATGCATCAGTCAAATTGGGTTACGATAGTCAGAGCGGAGGTTCCTTCTTCAATGGATCCTTTGACACTGTAAGGATCTATAATCGCTCATTGACGTATCACGAAATCGCAGACATACACAGTGCAGGGGTTACTGAACGAATAACCTCGATAAACACCTACAACAGTTCTCGCCTGAATTACTCTGGATATGGAGGATATATCGAAACCGGCTTCTCAACTTCTGTTTTGGGAAATGAGACTACTTACGTTGGGTGGTTCTATAGAGACAACAATAATTCAAACCACGTCATTATCGGCTCTTCTACAACTCAGGCTTTACTGCTTAGACTGGCTTCTAATAATGCACTAGTATTCTGGACTAACAGTAGCGGTGCATCAGCTTCGTTCTCGGGAGCTTCTACAAATAATAACTGGACTAACTTTGCTTTGGTTTTCAACAACTCAAATGGAAATGCCACTCTTTACATTAACGGGGCTATTGGGGGATTTGCAATCATAGCAACAAGATATACTAATCGCGGTACTCTCTGGTTGGGCAAAAGAACTGCAGTAGCTGATGGCATGGTGGGCCAGTTAGATGAGTTTAGCATCTATAATTCCTCACTAAATGCAACTGACATAGCTTCAATTTATGATGCTGGAGTAAATAGCAATCCCTTGAATGCAAGTAGAGTGCTGCATTACAATATGGATGAAGGTTTTGGAGTAAATGTGGCTGATTCTGCTGGGTCTTACAACGGAACCATTCTGGGAGAATTAAGAAGTCGGGAGGGTGTGCAATGGAGCAACGATGGAGTAATCACTGGAAACAGGACTCTGAGTTTACCGTCAACAATCGGATTGGTGGGGCATTGGAGGTTCAATGAGAATCAAGGAACTACTGCTTATGATATTTCAGACTTTAGAAATAATGCTACATTATTTAATGGAACGTTGTATGAGAACGACGGAATCAACCTCACCACCTTGGGATACAATGTAAGCATATCACTAGTAAATATAACTAACGCTCTTGTCTATTGGTCAAATCTGTCGTTGCTGAGTTTTAATTATACAGGCAACATAACTACCCAGTTCTTGAATAATGACTCCCTGTTCATCCTCGACAACTTTAACCTTACAGAAGGAACCTCCAGACTCCATAGCCCAATTTACTTTACAAGCTTATCAACCAGTGAAAAGAGAGCAACATCCAATCTTTCAGATCTTGTTAATGTAACGACTACTGTGTTAATGGATTCTTCCTTGGGATGCAGCAAGACAACTGTTGTTAGGGTTAACGGTTTGGGTAGAGGCTACACAATATCTCCAAGCTTCACATGCAGTGATACTTCATTTACAGTTGAGTTTGTTGCTATGTACGACAATCAAACGATTATATCTATCGATTACCAGCAGGCCGGTCCCGGTGCCCCTGCAGGAAGTGGTGGTGGAGGTCCAAGTACACCTCCTAGAAATGCGACTAAGAATGTGACTCAGAATCGAACTCAAATTGCTCCTGTGGAGAATAAAACTCAAGAGGAAGGAGAGGTTGTTCCTGGAGAAGGAGAAGAAGAAAGGCCACAGGCTATTGAGATTTTTCAGAAAAATGGAGGGAAGATTATTATTGCATTGGTTGTTCTGCTGATTGCTTTAGCAACGATTGTATGGTTTGTCTGGCGGCACCAAAGGCAGGAGATTAAGCATGTTGCTGAGGAGTTTCGGGAGCAGTTTTCTACTGCATGAACTGATTTAAGGTTGGCTGCTCTCGCATTTCTTTCAGAAGCTGGGATTTTTCTGTGAAGTTTTTGAGAGGGATGGTGATTCTTGCTTGGATGTCAGCGAGGGCTTCTTTTATTGTGTTGAATTTCTTTGGCTTATTTTTTAGAGCTGCTCTGCAGGTTTCTCGCAAGATTCCGACGCCACAGGGAAAAGCGTATTCTGGCTTGACTTCTCTGAAGATGAGAACTGAAGCCTGCCTTCTTTCTTTTGAAAGATGCTCTGCTATTGCTAAACGCGGGGCATAATATCCTCCAGTAACATCATCTGCATACTTTTTTCTGGGAAAGAAGGATTCATAATCCTGCCAGAAATGTACGGTGTTTGCGTGGTTTATGACGCTCCCTGGCGTTTTTGCTTCAATAACTTCGTAACTCCATTTTCTTGGGATAAAAAGGATTTCGTAATGATTTCCTATGTACTCTCCTGAGAAAACCTGATACTCATTTACTGACGGATGAAGCCGGATTTTTTTGAGAAGAGATTTTGAAATAGTATCGTCGGCTGCTGTGATGCTCCATCTTGTAGGAACAAGCTTTCTGTTGGACTTAATGCCGAGCATACCTGCACTTAGGATTTTGATGATGCTGCTTACTGGAATGCCTGCTTGATAGAGCTCTTGCATTGCGAGAGAGGACTTTACTTCAGTGTCGTTCACAAGGTAATCTACTTTCTTATCTATTTTTGGATTTTCTTCTAGGCGGAGAAATTGGAGAAGGGCAGGATTCCCAATTATTTGCGTATGTGTTGAGAGGTTTATTTTTATTGCAGGTTTTTTCTTGAGAAAGAATTCTGTTGAGACTGATTTTGAGGCAAGCGCAATTTCTTGCATACCTTCGATGAGACGCTTTTTTTCTTTGATGTTTGCTTTAAATCTTGAGTAGACCATTCTTGATCTGTAGGAGATAATTTCATGAAGCGATGCATTTTGCTGGTGCCAGAGCTCGGGCATGGAGTAGATTTCTGTTTTTCCGTATTCCTGCGGCGCTAGAATTCCTGTATAGACCTCTGGATATCCTGCTCTTCCAACAAAAATCTCTGGAGGAGAAGAACCTGAAAAATGCTCTTTTACTTTGGGAGAAGCTTCTTTGAGAAGAGGAAGGAGAGGGCATTTGCTTTCATGATGGGGAAGCCTGCAGATGGAGCATTGAAGTTTCATTTTTACCTCTTCTTTTTACAAAATAACTTCTATTAATATTTTTTGATATTCAGACATTAAGAAGAAAGAGTTTTATCCTTTCATGTCGCTGATGCCGAGGAGGATGAAGAGCGCTCCTATTCCAACGAGGAACCAGAAGATTCCACCTTGGAGGACTACAAGAGCTTCTTCCCCAACGTGCCACCAATTGCTTGGGCTTCCGACCCAAAATCCGACAAGAATCGGTGCAACGACGAGGACAATCCCTATCAAGAGTTCCATCCATTTATTCATTATGGGAGCAGGCAGGAGAGATTTAAAAACCTTTCTGAAAGAAATTTTTTCTTTGATAGTGGGAAATTTTTGGCATAATTTTTATAAACACGTTTTTCCTTGTTTTCTTATGAAATATCAACGATCTTTCTTTAAGAAACGAAAGCATTATCATGCTTCTTTTTTTCTTCAACGATCAAGGCCACTTGAAGCGCTTACCGGGCTTCTGGAAGAGCAGGTTCCTGATTATGACCGGATAGCAAAAAAATATCGGGAGATGCACGGTTCTGAGAAGATGAAGCTCTTGCATTGCTATGCTGATGACTTTCGTTTTTTACACTGGGAAATGGCTTTAGAAGATTTAAGTGAGGAGCATCCTGAATTGTATCTTTTAAAAGCAGAGATGCCTTGCGAGAAAAAATTTATTTGGCATGACTCGCAAAGAGGAATTGAAGCATATTTCAGGAAGTCTCCTCGGGAGAATGGGGGGCAGCCTATGGCTTCTTACGAACATTTTTGGACAGTGCATGGAATTCCAACGATTCTTGAGTCTTGCCACTTCCCGAGATTGCAAGAAAGATGCAATTGCGGGCTGTATACCTTAAAGTCCGGAAATAAGATTAATGTCTTGATGCGAGAGATAAAGAGATCTCCGGGTTATATTATGATTTCTTCCAGAAGAAATCAAACTAATCCTCACCAGCAGTATTTTCTGCACATCGGAGGATTTCTTGCATTTTCTTCTCTTTCCAGAAAAACATTTACAGAAGAGGTTGGCGAGGCGGTGAGAAAGCATGGATTTCCCTTTCTGGAGGAAAGTGCCCTACCTTCGCGGGAGTTTTCTTTATGACTGTGAGAAAGATTGCGATGGTTTATGACGTGGATAATACCTTGGTTGATGGATATCATCCTAATATTATCCTGAAGAGGAAAGGGGTTGATGTAAATTCTTTCTGGAGAAAAATTGAGGATCTTCAGGGGTTTGAGCAGGGAAATGGGATTAAAGCAGGGCAGGATATTCTTTATCTTAGTTATTTTCTCTTTGAGGCGTGGAAGGGGAAATTGAAAAGACTGCGCATTTCTGAAATTGAAGAAATGGGTGCTGATCTTGAAAAAATGCTTTATCCAGGACTTCCTGCATTCTTTGACAAGATTAAAGAAGCGAATCCTGCTTTTGATGTTTCTCATTATCTCCTTAGCAGCGGGATCCAACATCTTCTTGAGGGTTCCTGCCTTGCAGATCATGTTGCCCGCATTATCGGGTATACTTTTTTTGAGGAAAATGGGATGCTTGGCATTTTAAGCAGCTGTTCTTCACGGGAGAAAATTCCCTTTCTGGTAGATATTAGCTATGGAGCATATGCAGAACATGGCCCTTCGAGGGCAAGGGGGAGATATGAATATCCTTTTGAAGATATGATGTATTTTGGAGATCAGCAGACTGACAGGCCTCTTTTTCTATTTCTCAAGAAAAGGGGCGGAACTACCTTTTGTGTTTTTGATTCTCAGAAGCCTGGTTCCTATGAAAAGGCAAAGTACCTTGAGAACGACGTGCATTATCTTCTTCCTGCGGATTATCAGAAAGGAAGCGAATTATGGGACTGCGTTGTTCAGGTGTTTAAGGAAAAAGAGAAGGCTCTTTAGTTTCAATTCTTAAGAAGTAATCAAAAAAATTTGCAAAATCTCCGACTCCGCCATAAATAGCGAAGTCTGTTCGGAGATTTTTTCCACAGCAAATTTTTAGGCTCATAAAAAGTTTCTATTCATCTCCATTTTCAAAAATGGAGTCTTCTGGCTTTTCGTGATAATAAAAAAAATTTGTAGAATTTCCGACTCCATTATAAATCTCAGAACTTCAAAATTCCTTGAATTTTGAGAGCTATCAGAAATTCTTGAAGAATTTCTGAAGTTCCAAGATGGAATTCTGATGATGCTCAAAAACCAAGGGTTTTTGACAAAGCAAAGTTTTCTGTTTTTTCCTGATAATTAATTTCTTTCAGTTTCTTTTCTTTTTCCTTCTATATACTCCAGAGCTATCCCTTCAAGTGTTTTCATATCTAATTGATATTCTATTTGATTTTCACCTCTTTCTATCTCCCTGTCCGCATAACCGCAGAGATATGCTTTATCGGCAAGATATAAAACTGTGTCAATTAATTCCATGGGGATTCCATGCACTAGAGCGTCTATAACTAGATTACTTGCTTGTTCTTTATACAATCTTAACTTCATGAATATGAATATCTTTTAAGATTTATAAAAATTGTTGTGATGCACTTCACATACTTTCTCGCTCTTTCGAGCTTGAACTTTTTCTTATCAGAAAAAGGAAATTACGACTTCCCCAAATTGCTCGCAAGCTAACAACTTCTCTAAATCGCATATTTGCAATTTTTTAGAAACTACGCTTCTTAGAAATTGTTGGTTCCTTTGTTTGGATTCTTATATCAACTCGCGCTCGGAAATTAAGAAGAATATTAGTTGGCGGATTCTTTCTTTACTACTTTAGGCCTTTCTCTTTTGACGAATTTCTGCACGACAGGAATGGACCTGGGAAACTCGAGTCCTCTTTGGAAGACGTTTTTGTCTGCTTTTTTGGCATCGAATTTTTCGAGCAAATACCTCTCTGCTTTTTCTACATCAAAATTCTTGCAGGAAAAAATATCCACGAAAGCGTGCTCTTGTTCGGTAAACGTATGGATTGTAATATGGGAGGTTGAGATCAGGACGAAGCCGCTAATTCCTCCTTTATCAAAAGTTCCTTCGCTTCCTCCGTAAAAGATCACATTGGGCGGGGAGATCTTTTTCATGTCTATAAAACCCGGCAGTTCATCAAGCATGTCGTAGATATACTTCAAGTTTGATATCTTTTCTTTATTACATCCATATAGATCCAAGGTTAGATGTGGGCCAAAGCCCAGTTCAAACTGTTCACTCATTTCACATACACTCCTCAGGCATCATCTGAGAATTCGCTTGATTGTGGAAGGCAAGGATGTGATGATTCTTGGTCATCTGCGTTGATTGATCACTCTTTTTTCAAATATTTACTGATTTTATATTATTTCTATTTTTTTCTTATATTTAAATCTTTCCCTCATGTTTTGCCGTCGATTTTTCGACGGCAGTATTTTCTTTTTCTCTCTATTTTCTTTTTTCCTTCATTTTTGAAGGGTACTATATCTTTAAAAAGATATTTTGGGATTGAAACTAATTTTTGAATATTACCTATATACCTCAGGAATTAATAGGGTAAATTGCTCGTTAACTTGATGTATATAAACTATACCTCAAGAATTAAGAAGAGGCAAAAATTACTCACATAAACTTTAAATAGATTCAATGCTTTACACAACGAAAGAGGATAACATGAGAGGCGAACTTGAGAAAAGAGAAGAGCATGCAGTTGAGATAGACCAAAGAAAGGGATCTGATGAGCTGATTGATATTCTCCGCTTGATGGCTCCCGGGACGCCGCTCAGAGCTGCAATAGACGACGTGGTGAGAGGGAAGATGGGAGCATTGATTGCAATTCATTCTGACGGCATTGAGCCACTTTTCGAGGGAGGATTTAAAGTGGACTGCAGGTTTACTCCTCAGAGATTGATGGAGCTTTGCAAGATGGATGGAGGGATTGTTCTTTCAGAAGACCTTAAAAAGATTCTTCACGCAAATGTTCTTTTTGTTCCAGATCCGACGATTCAGACGAACGAGACTGGGACAAGGCATCGGGCTGGCGAGCGCATTGCAAAGCAGGTTAATACTCTTATGATTGCTATTTCTGAGAGGAGAAATAAAATCACGCTTTTCTACAAAAACCTGAGGTATGAACTCGTGAATACTGATGAAATCCTTAGAAAGACGACGGAAACTCTGAGAATTCTGGAGAAGCAAAGGGAATTGTATGACGAGCTCCTGACGAATCTGAATGTTCTTGAAGTGACAGGCATGATTGCAGTAAGCGATGTGTGTTCTATTTTACAGAGAATAGAAGTTATTTTGAAGATGAGCGAGATTATTAAGAGAGGAATTGTTGAACTTGGAAAGGAGGGAATCATTGTCAGAATGCGCCTCCGCGAACTGCTGAAAAATATTGAAAGAGACCGCGCCTTGATTTTGGAAGATTATTTTGGATCTGAGAGCATGAAGTCTGAGCAGGTTCTTTCTCAGATGGATTTTGACAGCCTTTTAGACACGACTAATCTCGCGCGAGTTTTGTTTGACCAATCCCTTGAGGTTCAACTTTCTCCCCGAGGATTCAGACTCTTGGGAAAGACTTCTTTGCATGAAAATCAAGTCAATTCTATGATCGAACAGTTTGTGAACTTGAATGGAATATTTAATTCTACAAGGGAGGATTTTACCCAGGTTTTGGGTGTTAAAAGCGAGGAATTTCAAAGGGAATTACTTCTTTTGAAAGAGCAGATCATGGTTGGCAAAAAAATCTAGCTGAAGATTTTTTGAAGTGAAGATCTGGATTTTAAAGAAGATTTGGAAAGGAATAGAAAATGAATACTGACTATATTGCTGACGCGAGATTTCAAAAAAGCGAGAATATTGGAGCACTGATTCGTGATTGGAGATGCAACCAGACGATGAAGCTTGAGGAGATTGCAGAAAAAGTCTGCCTCACTTTAGAAAACGGGCAGAGACTTTCTTTAACAACACTTATTAGATATCTTATGGGGATAGAGCAAGGAAATTTTTATGGCCAGCCTTCTTTGCTTGCGCGCAAGGGGAAGCGGGGTGAGCAAAATCTGAAGAGGACTGCATTGTATCTTTCTCTGCTGGGAATTCCTCGAGAACACCAGATTATTGAGCAGATGAGTGAACTTGATACAAGATTTAGGACTCTTTATGATTCAGTTCATCATAACGATTAAAAACCCTTCTTTCTTCACGGAAGGATGCTTAGCCTGCAACAACTTCTTGAGATACGAGAACATCTTGAAAGAGCTCAAAATCCTCTTTTCTTTTTTGATAACGATGTGGATGGATTATGCAGCTTTCTTCTTTTGAGGAGGGCTATTGGGCGGGGAAAAGGAGTTGCTATCAAATCTTTTCCAGAATTGCAGCTCTCTTACCTGAAAAGAGTTGATGAGTTAAATCCTGATGCTCTTTTTATTTTAGATAAAGCCCTAGTTGCTGATGCCTTTATTGAGGAAGCCTGGAAGAGAAATATTCCTGTTGTTTGGATTGATCATCATGATGTGCCTACTCCTGTGATGAGAGAGAATCTGCATTATTATAATACGTTTTTTTCAGGAGGTACAGAGCCCACTACTTCCCTTTGCTTTCAGGCTTTTCCCCGGGAGGAGGATCTTTGGCTTGCTGTGATTGGATGTATTTCTGATGGATATTTTCCTGATTTTTATGCCCGATTTAAAGAAAAGTATCCCGAATATTCTGATGATGCTACGTCTGCATTTCAGGTACTTTATGAGAGTAAAATCGGCGAGATTGCGAGGATCTTGGGATTTGCGCTGAAGGACAAAACAAGCAACGTTGTTCAGATGATCAAATTTCTCTTTAAGGTGAAACAGCCGGGAGATATTCTCGTCGAGGGCAAGGAAACTGCGATTATTCTTGGGAGATTTAACAAGATTAATGAGAGACATCAAAAGTTGATGGAGAAAGCGATGCAATACGCGAAGAAGGAAAAACTTCTTTATTTCCAGTACAGCGGCGATTTAAGCATTAGTGCTGACATCTCCAACGAACTTATTTATCGATATCCTGATAAAATTGTTGTAGTTGTTTATATCAAAGGAGCTAAAGCAAATGTTTCTATTCGAGGAAAGGATGATGTTCGGGAGATGACTTTGTTCTCTATTAAAGATATTGATGGGGCTACAGGCGGGGGGCATAAGCATGCAACTGGGGCACAAGTTCCTGTGGAGGATCTGCCGAGGTTTAGGGAGAATATGCTGAAGATTATGAAAGAGAAGGGGTTCGGTAAGTATATAGCATAGACGACAAGATTTTTTGCTCCTATCTTTATCGATGAGAGAATTATTGCCTTATTCCATAGTGTGTCTCTTTCAATATAGTCCACGATGAACTATATACTTACAAAGGATTTAGATAGAGTTTATTATCTCTAAATAGTAGTAACAAATAGAAATGTTTAAATACTAGTAAATATCATATAATATTATGATTGAGGATTTGACTTTTTTAGAAGATGGAGAATATACGACAAGGAGTAATGTTATTAGAAGTATTTCTGAAGAATTAAAACAATCAACTAGAACACCTTGGGGAGCAGTAAGCGGATATGTTGCAGATTTGCGGTATGATAATTATAATAAAGATAATGCTTTTAGAAAAAGAATTGCATCAGACATTTTAGAATCGGGTTATGTGGCTGGATGCACTGATGTAGCATTAGCATTTATTGTTTTGGCAAGAGAACTAGGAATTCCAACAAGATATGTTGAAACATTTGACGAAAAATGGCTACAAGATACAAATGCTCATGGAATTCAGGGACACATTTTTGTGGATGTTCTTGTTGATGGACAATGGAAAGCTTATGAACCTAAAAAAGGATTTACTAAAGATAATAATTATACTATGAATGGAAGGAGATATATTGAAGTTGGAAAAGGATTAGATTTTTCTGGAGTATATATCAAGGAAAATGGCGTTTATAGGCCAGAACCAACAAGTCTTCAGTCATTAGAACAAATCTTCAATCATTGGATGAAGCATAGAGTATTGAAGCCCAAGATCCCTTCTATTCATTAGCTGATTTTAATTGAGTTTGATTCGATGTTTTACGCAGTTTATTGCGTAAAACACTTTGCCTTAACAGTTTCGTACTCTTCTTTGCTTGATAAATAGACTTTTATACCATCATCTTCTCCTTTTTTTATGAAGCGTCCAAATTTTAAGCCAGTCGAACATATTGAAGTGAAGAAAGGCATAAAAGTTTCTGAACTTATTGAAGAATTTCAGAAATCAGGAGTTATGGGTGCTGGTAAAATAGGAAGGGCTGCTGAAATTTTAGAGAAAATGTTCCAAGACAAAGAATGCAAGATTTTTTTTGGTGTTGCTGGAGCGATGGTGCCTGGGGGGATGAAGAAGATTATTTTTGATATGCTTTCTTCAGGCAGAATCAGCGCATTTGTGACAACGGGGGCGAATTTGACTCATGATCTTGTTGAGGCTCTTGGCGAGAGTCATTATATCGGGCATGAGAGCATGGATGATGCGAAACTTGAGAAAGAAGGGTATGTGAGAATGTTCAATTCTTTAATGAAAAATGAGGTGTATGTTCGATTGGAGAAATTTTTTGAAGATAATTGGGAAGTTATCTCAAAAAGCAAGAATATCAAAGATTTCTTGTGGGCTATCGGAAGCTGTGTGAAAAGTAATGAAAGTATCTTGCGTTTGTGCTGGGAGAAGAAGATTCCTCTCTTTTGTCCAGGGATTGCTGATTCCGGTATTGGATTGATGGTTTGGGGAAGAATTGCGCAAGGGAACAAGAAAGAAATTCATGTGGATGTGTTTGATGATATGAAAGAGATTATTGATCTTGCATGGACTTCTAAAAAGTCTGGAGTTCTGTATTGTGGTGGAGGATTACCAAAGAATTTTATTCAGCAAAGCCTTCAGTTTTCTAAAGGGGCGCATTATGGAATTCAGATTACGACAGATAGAGCAGAACCTGGCGGGAGTTCTGGAGCGCCTTTAAAGGAGGGGATTTCTTGGGGGAAAATGGAAGAGGCGGGAGAGTATGTTGATGTTTTTTGCGATACGACGATTGCTTTGCCATTAATTTGGGGGTATGTGAAAGATAAACTTTGATCATGCCATGAACTTTCCTAAATTTTTTGTCGTTGGTTTTTTTGGTATATGTGGATGCGCTTCTCCCGAGCCTTATATTTATCGCGAATTCCATTATGCCGCTGAAGAGGAAGCGATGAGATCTCTTGGGTTGGAGAATAGAGTAGAAGTATGCTGGCTTCCTGAGGGATATAAGACTAGCTGGAGCGAATTTGGAAGTTTAATTTATCTTGCAGGAATCTCTTCTGGAAATTTTTCAGTCACCTTTAGAGATGGTAAGGAGAGAGTTATTCCTTACTATTCAGTTTTTGAAAATCCTGAAGCGCTGAAGAGAGTCGTGGAAGAAGCTGATGTCAATAAGGATTACATCCTGACCTCCTGGGAGATTGCACGATTGAGAAAAGAAGTAGGGGCGATTCTTTTTGCGACTGGGAGTCAGTAGCTTCTTGCAATAAGAATTACATATTTTCCTGATTCCTGGCAGTTGACGCATTTGTCCTGCTTACCTGGTTTTTCCTCTTCGAGGATGCAGATAATCTTTGCTCCACTGGTTTCGCTTTTCACTTGGTCTTCACATGCCTGATTTCCACACCACATTGTTTTTACAAGCTTTTTGTTTTTGACTGCTTTTTTTGTTTCTTCAAGATTTTTGGTTCTTGCAGTACTTTCTTTCAGATAATTTTCTGCTTTTGTGCAGAGATTTTGGTGGATTTTTTCGAGGAGTTGTGGAATCATCGACAGGAGCTGCTGCACTTTTATGTTTTCTTTTTCTCCTGTATCTCTTCTTGCTACTACAACCTGATTTTCCTTGAGATCTCTGGGGCCTATCTCAATTCTGAGAGGGATGCCTTTGAGTTCAGCGTCGTTGAATTTGAATCCTGGTGTTTGCTCCCTCGAGTCTATCTCTATTTCGACTTCATTCCCTAGCATTTTCTTGAGGTTTTCTGCCTCTTTCATTACCTCTTTTCTTTCTTTTTCTTCCTTGAATATAGGAATGATCATTGCTTGAGGAGAGGCTACTCTTGGCGGCAAGACGAGGCCTTTGCTATCTGAGTGCATCATAATTGCGATGCCGATACTTCTCGTTGAAATGCCCCAAGAATTTTGCCAGACGAAGTCCTCTTTTTGGTCTTTGGTTTTGAATTTAATGTTGAATACTTTTGAAAAGTTTTGGCCAAGATGATGGGAGGTTGCGGCCTGCGCAGATCTTCCCGAAGGGAGGAAAGCTTCGGTCGTTAAGGTGTAGAGCGCGCCTGCGAATTTTTCTTTTTCTGTTTTTCTGCCTTTGATGATCGGCATTGCATACATTTCTCTAAAAGTGTCTGCGTAGAATTGCTGTATCTTGTATGCCTCTTTTTCTGCCTCCTCTGGATTTGCGAATGCGGTATGGCCTTCTTGCCACAGAAATTCTCGGCTTCTTAATAACGGAAGTGGGTGCTTGAATTCCCATCTTACGACGTTGCACCACTGATTCAAGCGGAGAGGCAGATCTCTATAACTGCGGATCCATTTTGCATACGCTGGGTACATAATGCTTTCTGAGGTTGGGCGTATGGCGAGCCTTTCACTGAGCTTGGTATTTCCTGTCTGTGTTACCCATGCGACTTCTGGAGAAAATCCTTCAACATGCTCTTTTTCCTTAAGAAGGAGAGATTCTGGAATAAAAAGAGGAAAATAGCAATTTTTTACCCCATCTTCTTTTATTTTTTTATCAAAATATGATTGTACTTTTTCCCAAATTGCGTAGAGTCTTGGTCGTAAGATGTAACATCCTGAGACTGGGGAATATTCAATGAGTTCTGCTTTTTGCAAAATCTGGGAGTACCATTCTGAGAGCTCGTCTTTGTCTGCTGTTAAGCCAAGCTCGGATTTTTCCTTTTCCTGCTCTTTTCCTGCTTTTTTTTCTTGAACCTTTGCCATGGTCTATCTATATGGAGGGGTTTTATAAATGTATTTTATAGCGGGTATCTGCCTGAACGTAATTTTTCAATAAGGCCTTTTATTTTGTCTCTCCCACTTGCGAAGTGGGACTGGGCTTCTAGATGAGTGAGAAGATCAGCAACCTTTATGATATCGTCTAGGCTGACTACGGATTTTTCAGCTTCATGGATTTGATTCCATGCTTTTTCGGTAATATAGATTGGATGATTTTTTTGCCGAATAGCAAAAGGCGTTTCTTTCTGAGTCTCGTTATCGAGGCTGTAAAATCGGCTCCCTTTTATTTTTCCTTCCCGAATGTCTATTGTTGTGGGGAGCCAGTATTTGAGCCCTTTAAGCGCGTCAATATCTCTTAAGGTGTTTTCGGAGTAGATGAAAAATACTCTTTGCATTCTTTTTCTTGAAAAGGCTAGTTTAAAAAATTAGCTGTTTTTAACTGCTATAACTGAAGACATGGATGATACCTCGTAGAGTCTAGAGAGATTGTTATGGCTATTGTTTAAAATTAGAGTCAGGCTCACAATTTTATCATAGCAACTATAAAGTGGTAAGAACCTAAAGTTTTATATACCTTACTAACTTAAAACTAAAATGACGCTATTAACAAGATTATCTGAAACGGAAAATTCTGAAAGTGCGGAGGCAAAAAAATTAGCTGTCCTGAGTTTTGAATGTGATGAAGGTCTAGCAAATCAAGCAGAAGATTTAAAGAAAACAATTTCTCTTTCAGGAAAGGAATATCAAGTTGCAAACGGATTTAATCTCTATATCGATATTTCATCTGCCTGTAATGCTTCTTGTCCATTTTGTATTGCTCCAACTATTGGAAGAAAAGATGGCTCAAGATTTTTTGAGGGGGTAAAATTTGCCCTTAATCTTACGGAATCAATAGACGGAACTGTACAAGTTGTTGGTGGTGAGCCCCTCATTAGCAAAAGATTAATACCTCTTCTTTATGAATTCGGTAAACGTAATTACAGAAGAGTTGTCATTAATACAAATGGGTCTTGTCTTTCAGATAAGATCGTATCTGCTATGAAAGAGAATGGCGTTACTCATGTTAATGTAAGCAGACATCATTATGATGAAGGCAATAATCAAGAAGTTATGAGATTGAAACCTGAATTGTCTAATAAAGTATTTGCCACAGGCTTAGAACGCGTTGCTTATTCTGGAATAAAAACGAGGACGCAATGCAATTTAATTAAAGGGCATATAGATTCGTTGCAAGAAGTAATTAACTATACTGATTGGTGCAGCAATGATATAGGATGTAAAAATATTTCTTTTTCACAAGTATTTCCTCTTAGTCTCTTTGATTATCAAATACCGATTGAGCCAGGTTATGCAGAAAAAGTGCAGATAGATTTAGGACAATTAGTTTCAGAGATAGATAACTGCGGTATGTTTTCACAAATTCCTACAAATCACCTTGATGAAGAAGGACCGTCCCCGTGGGGCACAAGTAGATGGAACAGACCAGGTATTGGTGGAAAGAGGAGGTTTTGGTTTGGGCCAAATGGAACGTATATTTCTTTAAAAACTCTTTCCGGTTATGACGAATCTGGCCTTCCAAAAGAAGCAATATATAACAAGCAAGATGACCCTGAACTTCAAGATGGAATACTAGAATTTGCAGTTCTACATTCTGATGGATTGGTAACTGCATCATGGGATCGTAGAGAGAGATTATTATTTAGTCCCTATATGAGATGAAGTGCAAGGCATTTCATTCCGAGGGTAGATACCCCAAGGTCTTGCCTGGGGGAAGATTCGTCCGTGGGACTTGGGTCTTGCCCAAGGGTAAATACCCTTTATTTTTGAATTGGTCTCTTTTAAGATGGGGTTGCTGGGAATTGAACCCAGATCGCAACCTTTTTCTGTTTTCTATCACCCGAAGGTTGAATTCTGCCAAGTTATACCACAACCCCTTCGAGGGGGCATTTTTTTCCATACTCTTTCTTTCATGACTTGAGGTAAAGTATTTAAAATATCCTCTCTTCCTGAAACAATGAAAAAGAGAGAGCAGAAAAGGGCATTTTGGCTAATAATTATCCTTTTACTTCTCGCTATTATTTTCATTTTTCTTGTTTATAAGAGACCTTTGGTTGTTGGGCCTTTGGTTGCTCCTGAGAATATTACGATCTTTTCTCCTTCACAGACGTATTATCCTACTTCGAGTGTTATTCTTAATGTGTCACTTACTGATATTGTTGTGCAACTTAACATGACTTTGAATGGAGTTGTTTCTGAGTTATGCCAGAATTGCAGTGGAAATTACACTCTTTTGAATTTAAGTGACGGAAATTATTTTTTGACAATATCGGCTTACAATGGTGAAAGCAACGCAAGTAAACCATTTAATTTTGTTGTGGATACAGTGGCACCTGTGATTGCTCGTTGGTTTCCAGTGGCAGAAGCAAATTATAATGATTCGGTTCCTATTCAATTTGAGCTCATTGAAAGTAATTTTGCTAATATTACGTATTGGCTGTACCGAGTCAATGAAACCATGAATGAAACTGTTTTTTATAGCGAGGAATGGTTGGGTGTAGCCTATCTTCCAGATGAGAGTGGCCTTTTTTCAGGACCTTATTCTCCACCACGTCTTTTTCGGGAAAATGGCACTTATCTTGTGAATGCGAGTGTTTTGGATAAAGCTGGAAATGTTAACCTTACTGAGACACGAAGGTTTTATGTGATGATAACATGTGTCTGGGATTGGGTATCAGTTCATAGCACATGTAATAGCTCGGATGTGAATATAACCAGTTATGAATATCTTCCGAATTTTTGCAATGTGAGTTTGGAAGGGCAAGGGATAGGTGGTATGAGCAATACTTCAACTTGTGATTATTGCATTCCTCAATGGACAGATCAATATACAATCTGTGCAAGCAATCTTAGGACAAAATATCCGACTGATTCCAGGAATTGCTATGCGCAGACTGGCCTTGCTTCAGATCTTGCAGGAATGCTGGCAAATGAGACTGAGGAATGCGGAGTTTCTCCTGAGACTCAGACTAATACTCCTTTACAGAATATTACCCGTAATACCACTCAACCACGGTCAAATGCTACGAAGATTTTTCTTAATGAGTCTCAGATTTCTTCTGGATTCATTGCTACCCTTGCTTCGAATGACGTTCTTGAGATCAATTTTTCAGGAAAGCATATCTTGAAGGCTGTTTCGATTCTTTCAAGCTCCCTGATCATTATTCTTGATGCAAACAGCCTTCCTTTTTTTGTTGATGATATAAAAGACTTTGATTTTGATGGCGATGAAAATCCTGACATGAGCATTAAAGTGAATAGCATTTCTGGCGGGAGAGTTTCCCTGCTTCTGCGGGCAATTCCCCGACAAAATCTGACGACAGTAGTTCAGAATAACACTGTGAACGAAACTTTCGAGTATGCCGATCCTGGTCCTGAACTGAACAAGGCTTACCTCATTACGGGGATTGCTGTCGGGGCTTTGGTTCTTTTGGCAGGAGTTGTTTTTTTTATTATCTGGCTTCTTCGTTCCCAAAAGAAGGAAGGGAAGAAGGTTGTGAAGATTGGAAAAACTTCTAAGGGAGAGATAGCATATGGCTCTTTGCAAAGGGCGAAGGGGAAGAAGTGATTTTTTGGTGGAGGAAGGAGAGGGATAGATTGATAAATATTTGTATATAACTTATATTGCTTTGTTTATTGATGAGAGGATTATGAAACCAAAATATTTATATCACGGAAGCGTGAGAGAGATTGATGGAGATAAGTTATTACCTAAACAGGCTACTGACTTAGAAGAGAGGCCTGAAAATTTACATTGCGCAGTTTACGCAACGAGTATTAAAGATATTGCAATTGCTATGGCTTTGATAAGTTGTAAAGGTGTAAACTGCTCAGGTTTAGGATTCAAGAAAAGACCTTTCGGAATAATTTATGAAGGTTGGCCTGAACAAGAATATATTTATCTTTACACGCTTCCGAGTAGAACTTTCAAACAAGAAGGGGGGTCTGGAAATCAATGGCGCTCAATAGAACCTGTAAAACCATCTAAAGTTGAGAAACTAAAAACAAATGATTATATTTTTCTTGTCAGAAAATCAACAGATCGGGAAAATGAAAAATTCTTTAAGAAATATAAGAATCAGTTTAATTGAACGCACGCATTATTTGGAGCTGGAGAGAATTCTTAATTTTGAGTGCCACGACTTTCTTTTTTTCGGTCATTTACATATTCCAAATAGAGATTTTTAGTTGTTTTCTTTGAAAAAGGCCGCAATTTTGGCTTATCATTATCTTCTAGATATTCAATCATTTCTTCCTGAGTCTTGTTAAGAATTTTCATTAGTGCGGGAAAACCTTTTGGTGTTGCCATCCACATATAGTCTAAGTCATTAAACACACTAAGAAGAGTATCATTTTTGTAAATATCATTATCACCAAAAGCCCAATTATCATGAACAGAGACAAAATAGATTATTTTCTTAGTCTTATCTTTAGGGTATGCAAGTTCATCTAGAATTATTTTGGAGATTATTGCGCCTGCTTTCATATGTGCTTTCCTGAGATTCAGCTTAAATGGGTTATCTTTAGGAACCTCTGCATATCCTACGTCATGTAAAATAACTAGCGGAAGCAATAAAGAATCATCAAGGTTTTCCTGCTTGCAAACAAAAATTGCGTCTTTCATCATCCATTCAATATGATCAATATCCATCGGGCGACCTCTTTCATAGTAAGGTTTTGCCAACTTCCAAATATCCTGGTAAATCTTTTTCATGTTATTAACTAAACATTGTTCTTGATTATGTCAGAATTGAAAACCGCAGACTTTAGTCTGCGGTAGTAGCCAATCTTGTTTTCAATTCTGAACACTTCATCATCGAAGATGATGAGAGCTCTCAGAACTTTCAGTTCTGAAGTCCCCAAAATCGAGGGCCTGTCACAAACCACACCTTTTAAGGTGTGGTGGCCCATCGATTTTGTGATATACTTAACGGCACTCAAAATTAATTGAATATAACCAGTGTAAATTAGTATTCTTACAGTTTAACGCGAAAGGGAAATGAGTTAAATGTGTTTGGTTTGAGATATTTTCTTTTTTTTCACATTCTTTCTAAGGTCCTTATGCGCTCGTCTACAGGAGGATGCGTGGAGAAGATCGAGGAGAGTTTCTCTCTGAAGGGATCGCTCATAAAGAGGGGAGCTACAGCTCGCGTAACTTTCATAGGCTTGTCATGCTTGATTTTTTTGAGGGCGTTGATGAGGCCTGGAGGATAGCGCGTGAATTTTACTGCAGTTGCGTCTGCTGCGTATTCTCTTTTTCTGGAGACAGCGAGCTGCACTAGTTGAACTGCAATCGGGGCGAGAATAGCGAATGCAATACCGAGGATGAAAATCCCGACGTTTACCCTGCTGTCTCTATCACGGTTTCCGCTGAGCCAGAGTGTTCTCAAGAATATTTCCGCTGCTATTGCGACCATTCCGACAAGTACTGTAACTAAGGTTATGAATCTGATGTCGTAATTTGCGACGTGGCTGAGCTCATGGGCAAGTACCCCTTCTAACTCTTGCTTGTTCAATTTTTCGAGGGCTCCGGTCGTTACACAGATTACTGCGTGCTCTGGGCTTCTGCCTGATGCAAAAGCGTTGATGGAATCGTTTCTCATGATGTAAAGTTTTGGCATGGGAATACCAGAAGCAAGAGAGAGACCTTCTACTGAATGATAATATTGCCGATGGAGATTTTGATCAGCTGGTTTTGCTCCAACGCTTGCGATGGCAATTTGGCCAGAATAGTAGTAACCAAGCCAGATATAGAGGAGGGAGAAGATGATGCTCAGAATCATGATGAAGAAGAAGTAGATAGGATCGAGTATCTGGGAGATAAAATAACCCAAAATCAGGAAGGCAAGGAAGATGGATGCTATTAAGATGATGGATTTTACTTTGTTTCTGGAGATCTGATCTTCGAAGTTAAGGCGTTCTGGCATGTTTTCAAAACGTTAAGGAGATTTATATATTTAAGGTTTTAATGAGAAGTGTTTGTTTTATAAGTGCAAGCACGAAAACTGTGGGCTTTACAGGCTGTCCCATAATTACTCCAAAAAAGGGGGTTCGTCCTCTTTGTAGGATGGATCATAAACTTGTTATATCTTCAACATTAAATAAATTGATATGGGGTAATGATTTCTTATCAGTCAAAATTCATGAAGTCTTATAATCCTTTTAATTAAGTCAGTTTCGATTTGTGACCCTGCCTGTTTAGCCCGTGTGTAGTTTACAATACCTTCTTTTCTAAGTGGTTTTTTCTTATGTCATAAAAATTTGCAAAATCTCCAACCTTTCTGTAGAACACGAACAATAACCTTAAATAATCCTTTTCCCCCTTCTAGAAATGCCCTATGATATCATTATCGGCAGAGATGATGCTGATAAAAAGAGGTTTGGAGAGAAAGGACTTGTCTTTTTCGGAAAAGGATATGTGAAGATGGGAAACTATGCTTCCTTATCGAATAGGATTCTTCTTGATGTTGCTAGGAGCCATGTGATCTTGGTAGCGGGCAAGAGGGGGTCGGGAAAATCGTATTCGCTGGGGGCGATTGCAGAGGAACTTGCAAATCTTAAGGGAGAGGAAAGAGAGAATATTGGCAGCTTGATTTTTGATACTATGGGAATTTTCTGGACGATGAAGTTCAAGAATGAGAAGGAAAAGGAGCTTATGGGTGAGTGGGGCATTAAGGCGAAGAATCTTCCCTGCAAAGTGTTTGTGCCTTTCGGCTACTTTGAAAAGTATGAGGAGAAAGGAATTCCTGTGGATAAGCCTTTTGCTTTAAAAGTGAGCGAGATCGGCATTGAGGATTGGTTGATTACGTTTAACCTGTCTTTGATAGACCCTATTGCTGTTGTGATTGAAAGAGTTCTTGGTTCTCTTGAGGGAGATTATGATCTTGACGCTATTATTGAGGAGATCGGGAAAATTCCCGGGAGTGCTGAGGTGAAGGAGGCTGCGAAATCTCTTTTTTATGCTGCGAAAACTTGGGGAATTTTTGCTGAAAGAGGCGAGAAAGCGACTGCTGTAACTGATTTAATCACTGCTGGCATGACCTCGATTTTGGACCTGTCTCCTTATAATTCGGTAGGAGTTTTTAATATTCGCGCTCTTGTCATCGGACTTATTTGCAGAAAACTTTTTCAGGAGAGAATGAATGAAAGGAAGAGTGAAGAAGTTGAAGCTGTGCATCATGGCGCTGACTATTTGTCTTTTAAGCAAGAGCGGGGGATTCCTTTGATCTGGCTTTTTATTGATGAGGTGCATGAGTTTATCGGCAAGGGCGAGAAGACTGCGGCGACTGACGCTTTGATTCAGCTGTTGCGAGAGGGCAGACAGCCCGGTATCAGCCTGGTCATGGCGACGCAGCAGCCCGGAGCGCTCCATAGAGATGCTTTAACGCAGTCAGATATTGTGATTTCTCATCGAGTAACGGCGAAACCTGATCTTGAAGGATTGAATGAGATGATGCAGTCGTATTTGCTGGACAGCATTAAGAAATATTTAGATGATCTTCCTAACCTGAAAGGATCTGCTATTATTCTTGATGACAATTCTGAAAGGATTTATCCGATGCGGGTACGCCCGAGGTTTACGTGGCATGGAGGGGAAGCACCGACGGCGGTGAAGGTGGAGAAGAGGATATGATTCGAATTGAGCACCCTATTCTATGATTGTCAAAATGAGAGAGACAATTCCTAGTACGATCAAGAATAAGGCTAAAAGAATGTTGATACGGACGGAAAAATAAAAACCTCTTGGTTCGCGATTTCTGTACACCGTTCCTCCCTATTCTCCGTGGAAGTATCCCTTTTTGAGATCTTTTTTTGCATCAAGAAGAAAATAAAAATCCCAACCGACCCAGAGGGTCGGGGTATTTTTAATCCTCCAACTGGGAACGATGACCGAGGCAGAGCCTCGGGGTATTACACCCAGTTGCAGGAAATAAATGCCTGCGAGACATAAACGAATGCTTTTGAAAATATCGAAGTTCATTCATTTCATAAGAACTCTTTATATAAAAATTTGATGGATTTTAATTGCGGACGAGAGATAATTCTATAAATCCCTTATTTATATTACTTTTATGGTAAATAAGTTATCTGAGAAGAAATGCGTTGCATGTGAAGGCGGAGTTCCTCTCCTGAATTTGAAGCAGGTTAATGAATTTATGAAAGAGCTTTCTGCGGGTTGGGAGCTGCAAGATGGGCATTTAGTAAAGGAATGGAAATTCAAAGATTTTAAAGAGACGATGAGATTTGTGAATATCATAGGAGACCTTGCTGAAAGTGAGGGGCATCATCCTGATTTTTTTGTTTCATATGGCCATGTGAAGATTGAATTGTGGACACATGCAATTTCTAGATTAAGTGAGAATGATTTTATCTTGGCGGCGAAGATTGATGCATTAAACGGATAAAGTTGCCAGATGATTAAAAATTTTGGGGTAAAGATTTATAAATAACTCTTTTCTTGGGACTCTATGGCCATGTGGACTTTGTGGATTGTTTTAGGAGTTGTAGCATTGCTTATTATCATTGTTGCAGGGTATTACAATAGATTCAAGAGACTTGAGAACAGGATTGATAATTCTTTGTCGCAGATTGATGTGCAATTACGAAGAAGGGGGGAATTGGTTCCAAACTTAATCGAGACTGTGAAAGGTTATGCGAAGCATGAAAAAGCAATTATGGAGAAGGTTTCGAATGCTCGGGCTGCGATGGTTGGTGCTGGTGATATTCAAGAAAGAGTAAAGGCTGGTAATCAACTTCAAGAGGCTCTTAAGTCTATTTTTGCAATTGCTGAGAATTATCCGCAGTTGAAAGCGAATGAAAATTTTCTGCAATTGCAGCAAGAGTTGGCCGCAATTGAAGACAAGATTGCTTTCTCAAGGCAGTATTACAATGATTCTATCTTGACATACAATAATTCAGTTGAAACCTTTCCTGGAAACTTTTTTGCAGGGATCTTCGGGCATAAGGAGAAACCGTTCTTGGATATTCCTGTGGAGACCCGGGCTGTGCCAAAGGTGAAGTTTGAGTAAATTTTATGCATTTTTTAATTTTTCATGAAACAACATTCTTATCAAGAAAATTCTCGTGTTGAGATGATCTCTGAAGCGTGCAAGAGGGATGTTTATAAGTCTTTCATCTCTCGTAATGGAGTGAGGATTGGCGTTTTCCTAGCACTTTTTGGAGCAGGACTTTATTTGAGCTTTCTTCCTTATGCTGAAGAGCAATCTCGCCGAGAGGAGAGCGCTTTGCTTAAAAAAACAAGCGATTTTTTTCAGAAAATAGACCTTAATGGGGATGGAGCCATTGAGAGAAGCGAGTTAGAACGGGCGATGAAGATGGAGTATGGGCAGTAATTCGGGATTTTTCTAAACCTGATTTGAGACTTCAAAAATGCATTTTTCGCACCCTACGTGGTTTTAACCCGCAGTAAGAAAAAGCATTTTTGACAGCTTCAGAAACTTTATGTTTCTGAGAAGGGTTGAAGCTGTACTAAGCGTTTGTTGAAGGATAAAGGAGAAAAATTCTTCTTCTATTTTATATTGAGCTGCCTATGATCAAAATAACAAAAATCCCTGTTGAATTCAGGATGAATGACAGGGGGGCGAATGCTTTGATTGGGATTTTTGTTGCTGTTGCTAATAAGGCAATTCCTATTTCATCGGGAAGGGGCGAGGCGATGATGAAGCTGGCGAGAACTGGGAGGAGATAGAGCTTCAGCCATGATGGCATTTCCTTATTCATTTGTTTTACTATTTTTTCTTTAGAGAGCTGCCTGATCTCGTCATTAAAATTAGTTCTGATGAATTGAAAGATAATTATGTCAGAAAGTAAGGCTCCTGCCCCGCCGATGAGGGTTGCCAAGAAGATGTTAGTGCTTTTTGCGAGGATGAGGAAGAGAGCTGCTGCAGGAGCTGAAGTAAAGCCGTAGGAGAAGAGAAGTCCTGAAATGAAGATTCCTATATATCCTGTTGAGATGATGAAGTTGTTGAATGCTGGAAAATTTTTTCCATGAAAGAGAAGATAGGCAAGAATGAATGTTGCTATTAAGAGAGTAAGCTTTTGATATTTCCACTTCAAGAGTCTCTTTTTCATTTCTTTTTCAGGGGAGGGAGGTTTAAAACACTTTTGAGAGATACTTCCGAATAGAAAATAAATCCCCACAGATCGTTGTGGTTAGGAGTGTGCTCACTGAACTCTCTTCGGGCAATCATTCTCACACCTGTGGAGATATTGTTGAGGGCAATAATGTTTATATACTCCTTGCTCTTTTTTTAGAGATGCATCAAAAATGGTTATTCCTGATTGCATGTGTAACTTTGTCGGTGTTTGCTGCAAATTTTGCTCTTGCTGATGTTACCTTTATTAGGGGAGATGCGAATTTTGACGGGAAAGTTGATTTAAGTGATTCTATTTTTTTGAATAATTATTTATTTAAGGGAGGGTCTTCTCCAGGCTGTGATGATGCTGCGGATACGAATGACGACGGCAAGATTGATATTTCTGATTCTATTTATCTTAATAACTTTTTATTTTTAGGCACGGGAAGCCCGCCTCCTGCGCCTTATCCTGATCTAGGTGTTGATCCTACTGTTGATGGTATTGGATGCGGGCCTGATGGAGCAGGGGGAGCTTGTCAATCAAGCTATTGTGATGCAGGGATTAGGGAGTCTGCTGAAGGACCTGGGGGGAATCTTTGTGCATGTAATAGTAATGGAGATGATGGATTTGAAGAGTGTTATGATTACAAAACGAAGAGTACTGCCGCAATCCCTCAATTTAATTTTGATCCGCCAAAATCAGATACTGATTCTTGTGTTGATTCTCAAACATTGAGAGAAGTAGCTATTGACTGCGAATGGCTATCACAAGATATCTTAGTTTATGAAGACAAAAATTGTAATGGTCTTAATGTACCCGGACCGTGGTCGAATTATTATTGTGAAAATAATGAGGTAAAAAGAAGAAGAGCACTGCCTGATTATGACTGTGGCAACGGGGCTTGCTATGTTGGTGGAGGTGGTTTTGAAGAGGAAGTCTTGAGTCGGTTAGGGTCCAGTGATTATTGTGTTGTTAAGAAATCTAAATGCGGGGTTGGCTGTTCTGAAGGAGAGTATGATTGTGATTCTAATTCGGAGTGCTCGACAGGGTTGGTGTGTCTTGGACCAGCAGGAGGGGCTGCTGATGGTTGCTGCAAAGATGGGCAAATTTGGGATACAACAAATTTTGAGTGTGATGATTGTGTACCTGGAAGTGGTCCTTGTTGCAGGTCAGATGGGAAATTCAAGCCAGATACTGTTGTCTGTAACAATAATCTCGGTGTTGAATATGCCTGCAGAGATGGGAATTGTGTTGAGGATGGTGTGTTTAAGAGAGTAAAGATCGAGTACTGCTCTGGGAGATCTTCTACTTGCAATGGCGGAACAGCATGGGCGACATCTGTAGAGACTTTTTGTGATTCAACTCAATTCTGCTCTGGGAGCACAACATGGGGATCAACAAAACCTTCTTGTAAGAATGCGCAATGTACCGAGGGCGAATGTTGTGACAATACTTGTGGAGTTTATGCTTTCAAAGGAAATGATTGGATTTGTGATTTTAAATTGGATGAAGGCTGTCCTTGGGGAACTGATTTAGGGAATGATGCTGGGAAACGATCAGGGGGAATTGTTTGTAGTGGAACAACCAATACCTGCGGGGACGGACCTCTTAGATGGCGTGATTGGCTTGTAAAACAAGATTGTTCTGGTACACAGTATTGTGATCTTAGCAATGGGATTTCTTCTTGCAGGACGATTGTATGTTCTCAGAAATCTGAATGCGGAACTGATGGATGGCTTGATGAGAGATTCTGCATGGATAATAATGTCTGGGACAAATGGAGAATATGGACTTGCAATAATGCTGGGACGAAGAGTTCTTCATGCAGCTTTTCTAATCCTGGCAAACTTCGGGTAGATTGCCAAGAAAGCTGCCAAGATGGATCTTGCGTTGTGACTCTTTGTACTGATAATGACGGCGACGGATATGGTACGCAAATAAGCTCTCAATGTCCTAAACCTGGAATAGACTGCAATGATAACAATGCTAAGATTAATCTCGGAGCTCCAGAGATCTGCGGGAATAGTGTAGACGAGAATTGCAACGGAAATGGAGACGATCCTTGTGGGGCAAATTGTAGCGATAATACAAAAAATCAAGATGAAACTGATATTAACTGTGGTGGAACAATATGCGGAAAATGCGCAAATTCAAAATCTTGTAAAATTAGCAATGACTGTCAGTCAAATTATTGTAATCCTATTACCCTAAAATGCGAGAATCTATCTGCTGGATGCACAGACAATGACAAGGATGGATATGGGGCTGCTGGAAGCAGTGGATGTTCTAAGACAGGAGCTGATTGCAATGATAATAATGCAGCTATTAATCCCGGGGCTGTTGAAGTTTGTGATAGCGTTGATAATAATTGTGTGAATGGGGCAGATGAGGGATGCCCAATCACGACTCCAAAACCGGACCTTACTGCGACTTCTCTCGTTGTACAATCTCCTTTGACAACGCCTACTGCAGGGCAGAATATTACCATGGCATTTACTTTGAAAAATATTGGAACTGCAAATGCTACGGGGGTTTTTTGGAGATTAGACACGGGATCTTCTGATCCCGACCCTGTGAATACCCTCGGATTAAGGATTGATGCTGGAAAATCAATTACTGTGTTTACAAGGATACGCTATGCTTCTGCTGGCAGTTATACTGCTAAGGTGATTGTTGATTATCAGAATACTATTGTTGAATCAAATGAAGGGAATAATGAATTAACAAGGGGTATCACCGTTAAATGACTGAAGAAAAAATATTTACGAGACGAGATTTCGGAAAAGTTCTTGTAGCGGGAGGCTTAACAAGTGTTTTTGGATGCGGCGGTGGAGGTGGAGGAAAAAAGAAGAATAAACCTCCGGTTATAGAGTCAGTTGTGCGGGATTTCAAGAATGCAAAAGGAGAGTATGATGGACAGGTGCATTATAAGATTGTTGCAAGGGATCCTGATGGTGAGATTGATGAAATATGCATAAGATGGAATGATGAAGACTTACATTGTTACCTTGGACCTCCTGTTGCTGAATTCTCTAGAAAGATGAGGGAGGGGATTAATACGCTGATGGCAATTGTTTATGATAATAGGGGAAAATCTTCTTCTACAGCAGATCTTTTTGAGGTTCATATCCCTTCATATGACGAGGCATATCGCCATATTCGGGGGATGATTGAAGAGGATATCAGGTCAGGAGAATCAATTCAACTTAAAGACGCGTCTTCTCTTGATGAGCAGAAATATGATGAATTTCCAGGGAAAGTGGTAACTGCTTTGGATGATCTTCTTGTGCCTTCTGATTTTAAGATTATAAAAAATAATGGAAGTATTGCACTAGTTAATTATGCGAGCGCTGAAGAAGATTTAGAAAAAGAACTTTCATACCACCGAGTTCTTCAGAATTATCATATTAACAATCTTTATTTTTTTGCTACACCTCTTGATGAAGTGCATAATGCAATGAGCGGGTTCATTCAGAAGTATTATACGACGGATTTCAAGGATTAGACGTTTTATGCGGATAGGATGGTCTCCTTTCCTGATAGTCGTGAATTAAATAAATTTCTCATGTCAGAATTAAAAACCGCAGACTTTAGTCTGCGGCGGTAGTAGCCAATCTTATTTTCAATTCTGAACACTTCATCATCGAAGATGATGAGAGCTCTCAGAAATCAAAGATTTCTGAAGCTTCAAAATTCAAAGAATTTTGAGAGCTGTCAGAACTTTTAGTTCTGAAGTCCCCAAAATCGAGGGCCTGTCACAAACCACACCTTTTAAGGTGTGGTGGCCCATCGATTTTGTGATTTCTTGAGGTTTTTCCCAGAGCAGCTTTTTTGGCTTAATCATCGATACGTATCACCTGCGTAGGTATTTAGTTATCGCAAGATTTATAATCTCAGTTCTTTTTATTCTATCATGAATCCGAAATATCGTGTTTTAGTTACTCTGCTGGTTGGAGGAGGGCTTATTCTTGGATTGTGGTTTGTTGCAAAAACCATTACTTCTTTAACAGGATATACTATCGGGGCTGCGCGTTTTGATACGTTTGCGAAGTGCCTGACTGAGAAGGGGGCTGCGCTTTACACTTCAGATCAGGGGTGCGAGAGCTGCATTCAGCAGAAAGCTATTTTTAAATCATCCTATCAGTATTTGACTGTTGTTAATTGCGGGACTGATCCAGCAACATGCGCAGAAAAAGAAATTAAGTACGGCCCTGTTTGGATTATTGACGGGAAGAAGTATTTTGGGCTGCATGGAGTCCCTAAGCTGGCAGGGATTACGGGGTGCGAGGTTTAGGCTTGGTAGAGAAATGAAGGTCTTATTTTGCGTTTTCTTTTTTATATCTTTCCATCATCTTCATGATCTCGCGCATGAATGCGGGCAGATCGCCGGGATATCGAGATGAAACCAGATTGTTATCAACAACTACTTCTTTGTCTTCCCAAATGCCTCCTGCTTTTTTAATCTCCTCAGGCACGCCGTCGTGCCAATAAGACGTGAGATGTTTTCCCTTAACGAGATCTGCGGAAACAAGGGTGTATGGGCCGTGGCAGATTGTTGCTATGGGCTTATTCTTCGCGGCGAAATGCTGGGCTATTTTTTGCGCTTTTTTGCTCTGCCGAACTATTGTTGGCGCGCCGTCGGGAGCTCCCCCGGGCAGGATTAAAAGATTGTACTTCTCCGGGTCAATTTCATCAAAGGTTACATCAATCTGCATCTCATATCCATTTTCTCCATGAATATGCCCTTTCTTCGGAGCAGCGACGGTTACTTTGATGCCTTCTTCCTCCAATCTGAAGTAGGGGAAGAAGAGCTCCATGTCTTCGAACTTGTCTGCGGTGAGAATTACTGCGTTTAATTGCGAGTTCTTTTTTTCAGTGGCTATGATTTATGATATCTTTTTGGGGATATTTATATCTTGCTGTTTTGATTTAAGGAATGAGATAACGTATGCGATTTAACGAAGTTCAATTTCCTCGTAAATTTCGACCTCGTGAGGATTTTTCCTCCTGAAAGAGAGCTGAAAAATCCGATAGAGTTGGAGAAATTTACAGAGCTGAAATTGGATTTGGGAATTTTACGAGCCGAGTAAAATTCCTGTTAATGCCTGTTAGGCGAGGGTGAGTGAAGCGAAAGCGCGTAGCGTCCCCAAAATTCGTAGAATTTTGCGTATCCACGCAGGTGGGCTCGAAAGTATATTTGGGGTTTTAGGGGGTCGGCGAGAAAATTTTTACAGATTAAACGAATCAATAATTTCTTTTACTTTGTTTGTAAAAACAACAGCTTTACGTTGTAATATTTCAGCCTCATTTTTATCAAATATTTTTTGAGTTGAATAACTCGCTTTTGTTCTCTTGTTTTTTGCTTCGATATAATAAAGGACTTGTTCTTTCTCAATGGTTGTCTTATTTACCATCTCAATTTCTTCTCTGTTCAATTTCGTTTGATAAAACTCTTTGATAAGAATCAAAAGCGTAGCAAGATGGTCTTTTGTTGAATATCCTTTCAGAGCACATAAGGCAAGTGAAGCATGATAAATAGAGTAATATGCGCTTACAATTGCCCAATCATTGAACTCTCCTAAGTCAAGAGTTGCTTTGACAAACCTCAAATTATGATCTGCCTTTTCGAGATGTCCTTGAACCAGTTCTTTGATTTCTGTTTCTTTTTTGATTTTTTTCGTATCAAGATATTTTTGAAAATCGCTTTCTCTTCTTTTTTCATCTTCTAGCCAGATTTCCCAAAGTTCTTTCATTTTAGCACCTCTTTGTAAAAGATATAATGCCCTGAGATTATGAATCCTGTTTTTATTGCATGAATAATCACATCATCCTCTTGTTTTAAGATCTGTTCTTTAAAATAGTCAAAGTCGATAATAAATGTTTGTATTTTAACCCCGGTTATTGCTTCTATATCTTTTTTTAATTTTTGGTCTTCTAATTCTTTTTTATTATAGATTAAAAAAAGATCTATATCGCTTTCCTTTCCATACGTGCCTTTTGCAGTTGAGCCGAAAACTAAAGAGACAAGCGGTTTATTTTTAAGTTTTTCTAGAAATTCTATTATTGCTCGTTTTCTTTCTGGAGGAAGTTCGTTGAGTTTTTTATAATCAAAATATGAGAATATGGAGTAGATTTGAGGGTTTTTTGGGTTGATTTTATAGAAAGTATTGCCAATTTTTTTGGTTGAAATAATAAGATTATTCTCTTGAAGATTCTTGAGATGCTTGAGTGTTGTGTTTTGTGTGAGCTTTGTCTCTCTTAGAATTTCGCTAAAATAAAGCTCTTTACTTCTATTTCTATAGAAACATTCTAGAATCTTTTCTCTTCCCTTGCCAAAAATTGAGTTGTTCATTTTAAGTACAATATTGTACACTTTATGAGCTATTTAAAGGTTTCTTTTAGTTATATTGTATCTGAGAAGTAGTAACAATAGAAAGATTTAAATACCTCTGAAAATATTCTTTTAGTATGAAAGAAACAAAAGAACCATTCAGCATTTTTGAAGATGGACTACTTATCCATAGTGTAAGGTTAGGTTCTCTAGGAAGAGATGAATATGCAATTGAGAGAATGAGAAGCATAGTGAAACAAGGAGGCTTAAAATTCAAGAATTTTGGCTATAAATTTATAGATTTTAATTTATCTGGTGCAAAAATGTACGACGAAAATGAAAAAGTTGCAAAGGTTGGTTTCGGTCAAGATAAAGGACTTTTTTGTAGTGGAAAAGAAGGATATTATGATGCTCCATTTATTTTTGTTATCGACTCTTTAAAAAAGTTATATCCCAACTATTCTTGGCAGATACTAAATAATTTTATTTATAATGGTGCTCTTGAACAGTTTAGTATAAGGGGTGATACAGATATAGCTTGGCCTACGGTCCATTTAGATGGCTTAGCGCATGACTGGAGAAATCCTCCAGATTTAACTTCTGAAGAAGACCCTTTCCCAAATCTACCTCGGGAAAGAAGAAATCAGAGAGAGAATCTAGTTTGGTATGAGATTCCTACAAGTTGCGATAGCCGAGAATATTGTGGTTATAGTGATGGAGAAAAACTCGCTTCTATAAAGAGAACTAGAGCCATAGTTATACCAAGAAAGATTGGTAAGGGTCCAAATAAAACATTTATTGAAAGAGCCCAATTTTGCGATAGGCCTCAGCAATTCTTTTTAGAAGAGCTTATCAAAGCCCAAGAAGAGTTTCTAGAACCAAATCAAAGAATTCCGATATATGACAATACTGGAGTTTGCATGTATGCTGTAAAATGATTTTGAATGAAGTACCCGAGCCGACCCCCTAATTTTTCTGAAAGAAAAATATTTTTAATCGTTTCGAGCCCACCGAGTAATATGTCGCCTAACGTCAGGATTATGAGAAGTTGCGAGCTATTGTTTTTCTATAATTTCGAGCAATTTGGGTGAAACCTGCAAGGTTTAGCCTCAAAATCCTTGTTAAGTCCTCCGAGCTTGCGAGAGCCCGCAGGGCGTGACCGAGCCTCGAAGAGGCGAAGGAGTTCGGGCTGGCTCTTAAATTTGCAGAGTTATTATAAAGTAGTGACAAAACGAAAGGTTTATAAAGGATTCATTCTGTGAAAATATATGACGGAACAAAAACGATCAAAAATGGAATTGATTCCATTAATATATAACAGTGAAGGGAAGTTAATCGATATTGATGGAAATAAAGTGGAAGGTAGACCTACCTGTAGAGGACCTTGTTTAATTACTATTCAAGGTAGTCCTGGACAAAATTATAATTCAGCATTTGAAATTATTAGTGGAATAAAACGTTATTTTACAGGTGGGGGAGTATTTGAGTCGTACCCTGAAGATACATTTCCCAATTTAGATCTGGAGGGAAAGGTTGGTTTTGTCGAAGGCCTTGGTAAATTAGATCCTTCAGAAAAATCTTCAGAAACTTCTATTTTATACTTGCCTGTTCAGTTATATAAGATATTATAATGTCTGTGAAATTGAGACAATCTAGTCAGTCCAAAAGAATAACAAGCTATAATCTTTTATAACTTTTAATCATAAACTCTTGGTCTTTTATCAATTTTAGTAACAAGCACTATCTTTTCTGAGTCTTTCAATTTGTACAATGCACGATAATCTCCAATTCTGTAACGAAAAACTTTGTCTCCTCCTTCCCTTCCGATAAATACCGCATCACTTGGAACAGGATTTTCTTTTAAATTTTCTAATCTATCAACAATCCTAGAAGCAAGATGTTTATCTAATTTTTTCAAGAATCTTTTGGCCTTATCGGAAAAGTCTACGGAAAACATCTTACATTCCTAATTCTTTTTTCAAATCTTCTAAGGATGTAGTTTTTCCTTCTTTATGCTCTTTTTCTGCCTCTTCAAGTGACATTATATCATCCTCTGTCAAGGTTATATCCTCGATATGCTCTCTTACATAATCCATGTCTGTTTGAAGCCTTGCTAGTTTTATCATTATTTCTTTTGCATTTACTTTTATTTCTTCTTGCATGATTTAGGTAGTAGTTGGAAGTTTATAAGCCTTTTTATTATACTTCTGAGGACGAAGTCCGAAGCTATTTGAGCCAGCCGGAATTGGACTTAATCTTGGGGGTAAAAGAAGTTTTTCAGCTATCTTTTTACTATATTATTAACGACTGAAAAATTTGGATGAAAGTGAGCGACAGAGCGAAACTGGAATCTTTTAACCCTTGTTAAGTCCCTCTGAATACTTGGAAGAGTCGAGATTTTTATTAAAAATCGGAGAAGTAGCCAAAAACCTTGGTGGTGGGAAAGCGATAGCTTTCTATATTCATCGTGTGAGGTTGCCCGCCAGATTTTTTGCTTCTTTTTTTTGAAAAAGAAGATTATTTTTTATTATCTTTCTTGGGTTAGGATATTTCAAAGAAATCATTCAAAGTCTCTTTTGTTAGCTCTAAAGATTCATCACAAAAATTTTTCAGGTTTCTTGAAGAGCTATTTTTGAAAAAAATATTTTTCACAATTTTGCCTTTTTTCTTTACAGAACGAACAGCAGGAACAAAGTCACCATCACCCGAAACTAAAGCGGCTACATCAAAGTTATTGTCACAAGCGTTTTCAACCATATCAACAGCCATATTTATATCATCTTCTTTTATTATGTAGTAAAATTTGTCTGTGCCCGTTATGTTTCTTTTGAGTAATTTGCATAAGACGAGATGAAAGTTAGGAATTTGCTTTAGTTTTTCAAAGAACTCTTTTTGGCTTTCGTATTTCCTTGGGTCGTTCTCTTTATCAAGCAGTGCATTATAATAATAAATCGCAACAACTTTATCCTTTCCAGCTAAAAATTGAGCAAATCCCTCAAAATTAAAGTTTTTCAGACTTCTATTCCTACCAAACAATTTCCTTAAACCAAAATAGAAATTATTACCATCAATAAAAACAGCGATTCGTTTCATTTGAAAAAGTGCCCATCCCTTGCCGAAGCAAGGATGAGCGTATATGACCATATCATAGATTTCAAGTTTTTAAGACTTTCGGTTTGAGGTTTGAAAAAAGGAAATGTCTCTCTTAAAAAGATTCATTTTTAGGAGTTAATTTCATCATACGCTTGGTCTCTTGTTCTATTTCCTCTGATAGCTTCCAATACATTCAACCAATTCTTAATTTGTTTTGCTTCTTCTCCTCAAGTTTCTTTTTGAATACTACCGTCTGAGAAAAGGAAGAGGTTTGGTCTTGTTATCAAGTTTCTTATGTCAAATAATTATACTTTTGAATTATTTATTTGAAAACAATCTCGTCTTAGATCGCTTTCCTCGTTCTTAAAATAATCATACGTTGCAGCAATTAGTCCTGAATGATGATCCATATCAGTATAGATTGTTATAATGGGAATTTCTTTTTTAGAAGTATACAATGCTATTGCATATCCTAATGGGGTTTCTTCATAGAGACTCCCTTGAATATGGGTTTCTGCGCCTTTTTCGCCTAATGGTAGCATCATGTCGGTTAAGAGGGCATCATACTGCTAGACTTTATAAACTAAACATTAATATTATAATAATGAAACTATATTTAGTGAGGCATGCTCAGTCTATGAAAAACGCCTATAAAGGTGGACACTCAGATTCTAAATTAAGCGAAGTTGGTAAAGAACAAGCAAGAAGATTAGGTGTCTATTTCAAGAACAAAAAAATCGATATAATCTATTGTAGTACCCTCGTTAGAGCCAAAGATACTCTAAACGAAATCAAAAAATATCTTCCTGAAATAAAAATAATTTATACAAATAAAATAATTGAGCAAAAAATGGGGGTTTATGATAAAGTAAAAAATGACTGGAGGGCTTTCTCTGATGCAGCAGAGAAATCAGGAAAACAGTTTCACTTATTCAAACCTAAAAATGGAGAAAGTCTGCTTGACGTTTATAAAAGAGCTAGAAAGTTTTATAGATTTCTTTTAAGCAACAAGAAAATCAAAAACATATTGGTGATTGGTCATGGAATTTTCACAACATTCCTAATTTTTAATGCTCTAAACCTAGATGTTACAGAGGGAAAATATTATAGTTTAAGTAATGCAAGTGTTTCTATTTTAGAAATTAATAAAAATAATAAAGTTATTGACTTTCATGTAAACGACTATAAACATCTAATAGAAGGCGGAATGAAAAGTAATAAATAATTATTTCATATATGCTCTATGATCTAATCTTAAGGCGACCTCAAATCTTTCTCCAATTTCTGCTAGACCTTTTTCCCAGTTTTCATCAAATTCCATTATCTCTTCGTCGATACCTTTAGGGCTTAATCTAAAACCTCTTGTGCCTATAATTAGCTCTATCAAACTATCTATTTCAAATGGTTTTGAATAATCTTGATAGACATTCCTAGAAAGATATTCTCTTACTTCCCTACTCAATTCTTCAAATTTTTGTTTATCCATTTTTAATTGATCTCTTTTATTTGGAAGAGGTCGACTCTGAAAAAACTAATGCAGAATAATATTCAATTAGCTTTCTACCCAAATCTGTAACTTTTTGAGGTTGACGCGAAACATCTAGAAAGCCTCTTTGTGATGTTTCAAATCCTTCAACACATGTTAGCCACATATCCCTTCCAAACTTAATACCTTGTTCAACCAAATCTGGATTTCTTAAATCTGATGGTTGCCATCTCCTATCCATCAATTCAATGGCATATTCTTTATTCACCCAACTTTTGTTTCTAACTATATTACCATAATCTGAATTGAAAAGATGAACTTCCCTATCAAATTTTTTCCCTTCTTCATCACTACATGCTTGTTGTGGTATGAAAATACCATCAGATTCAATCTTTTCTAATGAAGCAACAAACCCATCACTTCTCCTAAAGTCCAACCTGTATTTTTTTACAAATTCATCTTGTGATAGTTTTCCTTCCGAAATATCTTTTGCCATTCGCATTAAGTGAGTATGTGCAATTGCATCTATCCCATACCAAAGAATTTCATGCTCATAAGGGTAGCTAACTTTTCTACTAACTTCTTCCTTAGTTAGTTCATTTAATTCTTTTATTATTGCTCCATCTAAATTTGGAAATTGCATATGTTTGACATTATCTTCTTCCATCTTACTTTTCATCTCCATCGATTTTCTTTCTTTCTCTGCCATATATGAATACCATGGCCAAATTAAACATCTCAGTTAATTTTTCTAAATCGATATTTTCATGAATAACCATATCATTAATTTTACTCGCCAAATCTCTCAATTCCCCAATATGTTCATCTACATCTTGCTTAACTCTCTCTTTATATTCTTGAATCTGGAATTGTCTATCCCTCACCAATTTGTAATCAATTCCATGCTCCCTAGAAAAACGAAATCTTTCATAGGCATAATCAGGTTTAACTGCCCCATCAACTAAGTTTGCAACACCCAACCACAAATTAAAATAATCTTGAAGTTGATGTCTTACATAACGAGGCAGTCTCCCCCAGCTATCTTTGGCTCTTTCAGTTAATATTCTTTGATTTTCTTGTTCGTTTGTCATTTTATGCTCTCCTTCGGATACCCATTAAGCAGAATATCTAATGCTCCTTTCCAGTTTTTAACTTTGGATTCATCCACATCTCCAGTAAATGAACAATAGCTTTCTTTTTCTCTCATAAAGCCATACCCCTCTGGATATGCCGAATTATTTTCCATTATTTTTCGAACATAATCAGTATGAATATCTTCTGGAAATTCAACTTCACTCAGTGGTATGAAACCTGAGGTTGATTCTCTTGAGACTTTCCCATTTTTCAGTAAAAATGCTCTTGTTATATCTCTATCATCAAATATCATAAATTGAGTTTCATTGATGGTGAAAGATGGTCTTGTTCTTCTATGATCATACATAAAATCAAAAGTGGCTGCAATTGGTCCACTATGATGGTTCATATCAGTTAAAATTGCCATTCTTGGAACCTGTAATCTTGAAGCTATTAATGCAAGCGAGTACCCTAAGGGTTTTTCGGAATACGTATCTTCACAAGGCATATACTGGCCCCCCAATGGAAACATCAAATCAGACAGAACTACATCAAATCTTGTTGTTCTTCCAGACAAATCGTTACAGATAGATTCTCCATCCTTAACTCCAACTAATTTTCTAATGGCTTGAACAAAATCTCCAGCAATACTGACATTGTGATCTCTAAGAAGATATTTTGCTGACTCTTGATTTATGGTCTTGTCTTCTACTACAAGTATCTCTAATTTTTCTTTCTTGTTTTGTGTTTGATTTTCGTTTGTCATTTTATCCTCCAGTATTCCCAAGTTTCACGCGTTGACTATAACAACGACCTCCACCTTCGCGTGTAATTCGTGTTGGTGAACAATCTAACAAAGCGTCCTCTGATATGTTCTCAAGTCCTTTAATAGTCGGCATTCTTCCATTTTCTTCCCTGTATTGGTTTATTCTCTGAGCTAATTTATCCACAGGACAAATCTCTGGACCACTAGCACTCTTCTTTGCATAAAGCGTTAATGCTGAATTTCTTCCTTGAATTGCTTTAGCATAGATTCCTTCCAGTATCTTAAGAGCCTGCGGACCTTGCTCACCAAAATCATATGCAACCCTGCAAAGATTACGTAGCTGGGAATCTGCATCAGATTCATTAAAACGTTTTGAAGCATACCAAAGAAGACTATCTAATCGAAAGAAAATTTCTCTTTGATTAGGGAACAGTTTACTAGCTCTCCGAATATAAGTCTCGCTTCTTGCTTTTGTTCCTTTGTTTGTGTTTTGATTTTCGCTTGTCATTTTAGATTTTCTCCTTGATCTTTTATTTTTCTATTGTACCCATTTATGATATCATTCATCCTAGGCGTAACATGCTCTAGAAGGAAGCTTTGGTCCCAAAAATTTTCCCAAAAACTTTTTGAATGAGCATCGTAAGTAGTGCAAGGTGATATTATGCGTAATCTGTAAGCCTCTTGAGGTCTATGAAACTGTTGAGCAAATCTAAATTCATCGTCTAAAATTTCTTCAAAAGTATTTAGAAATGCTTTAGCATCTTCGTTTGCATAGCTGCACTCAGCCCCAACTCTAAAGCTGAATATTCTTCGATGCAAATTCCAGGGAAATCTAACTATCTCTACTTTTACTTCCCTATCATGTGTTTGATTTTCGTTTGTCATTTTGTGTTTTCCTTTGGGTATTTTTTTTACCTTACTAAAGTAGTTACTTTATGGTATTTAGATGCTTGTTGTAACAAAGTTACGACAAATTAAGTATTATGTGACTACTTGTTAATAACATTCTGTTTAAAGCCTATTTAAAGCTTGTCTCCCCCCTCAGAGACAACAATAATTAAGTTTAAATAATGGGCTTTTCTAAGAAAACTATGGATACTGCTGTCTTAGAAAAAATAGGCCTAACAAAAGGAGAAAGCAAGGTTTATCTTTCTCTTCTTAAATCAGGAATTTCCTCTATCGGCCCTTTAGTAAAAGAATCGCAAGTTTCGAGATCAAAAATATATGAAATTATGGAACGTCTTATAGAAAAAGGCTTAGTGAGCTTCGTGACTGAAAATAGGGTTAAAAAATTTAAGGCTCTTGATCCAAGATTTATTCCAGATTATTTAGATAAGGAAAAGCAAATTATTGAAGAAAAGAAAAAAGCTTTGAGTCAGATTCTTCCTTCCCTTCTTTCTTATTCCCATGCGAAAGATACCGTACAATCTGTAGAAGTCTTTGAAGGGTGGAAAGGAATAAGAAATCTCTTTTTTCATATAATTAAAGATGCACACAAAGGTGATGAATGGTATGCTTTTGGTATCCCAAAGGCAATGTCAGAAGAAAGAATGAAACTTTTTGCTTCTTGGAGAAGTGAAACAGACAAAATTGGCATCAAACAAAAGCTTATCGCCAATAAAGAGATAGAGAACTCTCCTGAACTTGCTCCTAAATCGAAGTTTAGCGAGATTAAATATGTAAAAGAAGAAACTCCTACATCAGTTGATATCTTTAAACAAAATGTTCTTTTAGGGGTCTGGACAGAAAAGCCAATTGTAATTCTCCTAAAAGGAAAAGAAATTGCTGATTCTTTCAAGATTTATTTTGATACCATGTGGGAAATTGCAAGGAAATAAATACTTGTTGTAATTTTGTGACAACAATAGATAGGATTAAATAGGCTAAAATCTTGGATAGATTATGGGAAAAACAGAAGAAACCCTGAAATCTCTAGGGTTAGAGGAACAGCAGATTAAGGTATATTTGGCATTATTGGATTATGGAGAAGCGTCAGCAACGCAACTATCTGAAAGAACTGGGCTAGGGAGGGTTCATATGTACCAGATTACAGAAAAATTAATTCATAGAGGCATGGTGTCATCTATTTTAAAAGAAGGCGTCAAGTATTTTTCAGCTGCAGACCCAACTACTTTTTTGAAAGATTTAGAGCAAAAGAAAGACGATCTTAAAGAAATCCTTCCAGAATTACAAAGAAGGCAAAAGAAAAAAGAATCCTTTGAGACAAAAGTAGAAGTTTTGAGGGGAAAAGAAGGAATAAATACGGTTTTGAAGATGATTTTAGCTGAAGGAAAAGATTATGTCATGTTGGGCGGCGGAGAGCAATGTTGTGGGAAGGAATTTGAATTAATAATGAGCATTTTTGTAAAAAGAGGAGAAAAGGAAAAGATTAATGGAAGGCTACTTGAAAGAGAAGATGCTAAGTTTTTTGTAGGGAACCATGAAGAATTTCGCCTTATTTCTAAGGAATTGCTTTCATCTACTACATTAACCATATGGGGCGATAAAGTAGCTACGTTTGTTTGGACTAAACCTTATTATGCGGTTGTTGTGGAGAGCGAAGAAGTTGCAAGGAGTAATTTAGCGACTTTTGATTATTTATGGAAAAATGCAAAAAAGCCGTCTTTGAAAGATATTGAACTGAGGAGAAAGTTTTAGTTGACTATTTTGATAGGATAAGCTGAGATTATATGTCCCGAAAGATTGCGGGCAATCTCTTGTAAATTAATCGTGGGGACGGAAGCGTGCTATTTCTTTATTTTAATTGTTCCATTAGGATTTATAATAAACGTAGAGCCAGTCAAGTTAGTTGTTAAAAATTTAGTTACAAGAGAGTTTGCTACAATTTTTGGTTCAGCGAATACTCCTCTAAACTTAAACATTCTTTTTTTATAAGATAAATTATTTATTGATTTTTGGACTTCTAAATTTCCAGGTGTTTTCATCGTAGGTACACAAAAATGATTTATTTTAATCCATTTATTCTTGACAGCAAAATCTTCAGTTAATGCTCTAAGTGCATGTTTTGAAATAATATAGGGCAATAGTTCGTCATAACCTACTTTATAAGACCACTGACTTCCGATAGTCACTACCTTGGGATTTTTTGATTTGTTAAGTAGTTCTCTTAATTCTTGTAGGACAAGAGTAACATACAAAAGATTTTTCGATAAAGTTTCTTGCCAGTCAGATATTTTCAAATCTGAAGATTTCTTTGCCCTCGCAAAACCAACAATACAAAAAAGAGCATCTAAAGAATTATTTCTTAATTTAATCATTTTTAGAATTCTTCTTAGTTCATTAAGATTACCAATATCACAAGCATAGTTTGTGACTCCTTTAATTTTTACATTTGAACGACCAATAATTGTGATTTCATTATTTTTTTTAAGAAGAATATTTAAAACTTCTTTTCCAAAACCTTTTGTTCCTCCTATTACTAAAATTTTCATTATGATAATAATAAACAAAAACAATTTATTAACTTATCGTTCCGTGCACCGTCTGGGCGGGTGGTCGGGGGCCTAAGGTTTTTGGCTATTGGACATAACGTCAGGATTATGAGAAGTTCGCCATAAGCGAATTTGGGTGGAGAAGTCTGCAAGACTTCGTAACCTCATAATCCTTGTTATATTCCCCGTAGGGCTGAAATTTAGTGCAACGTCCCGAAGGGAAATTTCAGAGTTGGAATTGGCGCGCGTAAACAACATTTTTATATACTAATAATTTCTTTTACTATACTATGATTAAACTCAAACCATTCAAACAATCAAAAGGATATTGTGGACCTGCTTGCTTAAAGATGGTTCTATCTGCTTATGGAATAAATAAATCAGAGAATTATTTAGCGAAAATAACAAAAAGCAGTAGAATCGGAGGATGCGATGAAGAAAATATTGTCAAAGCATCAAAAAAATTTGGCTTCAAAGGATATGTAAAGAAGAATTCCTCAATTAAAGAAGTCAAACAATTATTAAAAAAAGGAATTCCTGTAATTGTAGACTGGTTTTCTCCTGAAGAAGCAGGTCATTATTCTGTGGTTGTAGGCTTTGACAAAGATAAAATCATCATAGCAGATCCACATTTTGGAGAAATTAGAAAGCGTAAAATTGAATGGTTTGAAGAAAGATGGTTTGATTTACCTTTTGGTAAAAAAGGTCCACTTCTAAAAGAAATTATTGTAATATATCGATAGCGCGCCAATTCCAATTGCATATAACGTATGCGATTTATAGAAGTTTTTGCGTAGCAAAAATTTGGACGAAGCGAACTGCAAGTGAGCGTAGTCTATAAATCGCTGTTATACGCTCCCGATAGGGACAAGGTTTAGTGCAACGTCCCGAAGGGAAACCGAAGAGTAGAATTTCAATTTCTTAATATCCATAACTGCCGAAGGCAGACTATATTTCGTAGAACCGAAAGCCCCCTACTATTTCGAAGGTTTTTTATAGTTTGGAGGGAATAAGTTTATTATGGAAATATTACATACAAAAGATAGGAATGAATGGTGTTCTTGGCTCAAAAAATATCATAATTCAAAAAAAGAAATTTGGCTAACTTACTATAAAAAGCAGACTGGTAAGCCAAGAATTTCTTACAATGACGCTGTTGAGGAAGCAATCTGTTTTGGTTGGATAGATGGACAAGCAAAGAGTCTCGGCGTTGAAAAATATATTCAACGTTATACTCCTAGAAAACCCAAAAGCTCTTGGTCTGAAATAAATATTGGAAGAGCCAAAAAAATGATTAAAGAGAGAAAAATGACAAAATGGGGTCTTGAAAAATATTATGAAGGAATGAAAAACAACAGAATTGTTCCTTCCAGTAAAAATTTTTCTATACCGCTGGACCTTAAAGAAGCATTGGCAAAAAATCCAAAAGCATTAAACAATTTTAAAAATTTTGCCCCATCAACTCAACTCAGGTATGTTTGCTGGTTTAATAATGCCAAAAGAGAAGAAACACGCATTAAGCGAGTTAAAGAAATTGTTGTGAGATCACAGCAGAATAAAAAACTAGAAGAGATATGACCCGGGGGCTTTCGGTTCTCGTTGAAATTGAAATTCTATTGCGTATAACATCGCGATTAAGAGACCTGAAAGGCACGAGGCGAAGCACTCGTGAGTTTTTTACGAAGTAAAAAATTTCCCCTGAATGAAATGAAGAGCGTAGCGGAGTGCAACGGAGCGGAGTTTTAATCTGCTGTTCAACTCTTGCGAAAACTTGGAGCAACGAGGAATAACTGCAAGTGGTTTTTTGCGTAGCAAAAAAATTCCGAAGAGTAAGTGCAGATTTGTGGATGGTGGGAACACCATCAGTTTTTTTAGAATAAAGAGGGTTTGCCGTCTTTTTGCTTCTTTTTTTTGAAAAAGAAGAACAAACAGGAAAACGAAAGGTTTATATATAAGTTTATATAAAGATTAATATGGAAATATATAACGAAAAAGAAATAATCCACTATCCAAGCTTGAGAACTATGTTAATGGTAGAAAGAACTTTGAGAGGAGCAGATACAATGATAGACAGAGAAGAACTAAAAAGAAGATTGCCTTCAAAGGTTATGCACCAGACTTTGAATTTAATTTTAAAATATTTGGAAGAAAAAGGGATGATAATTGATAGTCATAAAGGAATATTATGGGTATACAATCCTAGTCCTAAACTAAGAAAGGCAATTGAAAACGCAAGGGAGATATAATGTTTCAAGGAAAGGAGATTAGTGTAAGACTTTCAGAAGAAGCAGACAATGTCTATCAAGAGCTAAATAAAATCGTTGGAGAAGAGAAGTTAAAAGGGATTGACAGTTCTTTTCATCAAACTTTGTTAAGATCCATTCAAAGAGTAAGGGATTTATTAAAACAAAATCCTTTTGCAGGGGATCAAGTAAAAAAGAAACAGATTCCTCCAAAGTATATTCAGAAATTTGATGTGGAGAATGTTTGGAGAATTGAGTTAGCAGATAGATGGAGATTAGTTTACACAATTACAGGAAACCAAATTGAAATTATAACTTTTGTTATGGATATTTTTGACCATAAAGATTATGATAAGGTGTTTGGGTATAAACATTAACAAAAATGGATTACAAACAAAAATTTGAGCCAAAAGGAAATAAAGTTATTCATGGAGCTGGGCAAAGTTTAGAAATGTTCCGTGAATATTGGAAAGCTGTTGAAAAGAATAAACCTGTCATCTATATGACTTACATTAAAATACAAAGTATGGAAAAATGGGTTGATAAAATTCAAAAAGAGGTTAAGGAATTTCCAAACTTGATATTGCAAATCGGGTTAAACTTTAGAATTGAAGGTGAAGATAAAACAAAAGAAATCTTTGAAGGAAAGTATGATAAAAAATTTGATAAATTGTTGAAAGTCATAAAAGAGTTTGGACATCCTGTTTTTATTAGGATTGGATATGAATTTGACAAAGCAGAAAAATACAATCCTAAAAATTTTATTAAAGCTTGGAAGCATTTTGTTGATAAATACAAAAAAGAAAAAATTGACAATATTGCAAATGTTTGGTGTGCTTGTCCATATAGGGGAACTGTACCAGTTGAACCCTATTATCCAGGAGATGATTATGTAGACTGGTTTGGGATTAATGTTTTTACGGAAAGACATTTTGCAAATAGTGCCAATAAACAAACAGAAGATTTTCTCAAATTGGCAAAAAAATATAAGAAACCTGTAATGATTGGGGAATCAAGTCCAGCAAGAACAGGAGTAGATAAAGGACAAGAAAGTTGGGATGAATGGTTTAAGCCATATTTTAAGTGGATAGGAGACCATCCCAATATCAAAGCTTTTTGTTACATAAGTTGGGATTGGGGAAAAGATTGGAAACAGCCAGAATGGTTAAATGGAAGAATCCATGAAAATGAAATTATCCGGAAAAATTTTGTCAAAGAACTAAAAAATCCGAGATATATTCACAATCAGAAAATAAAAGATTTTTTAGAGAAAGTTTATTCTTAGAAAAGTACCTCCATAAAAAACAAGAAAAATATTTTGGTGCAACGAAGTGAAACCTTTTATCGTCTGTTAGATGAAGTGCGAAGCATTTCATAGCAGTTTTTTCGGTCCGATAAAAGAAGTATTTTTCTTTTTTTACCTTGCTGAAAGCGACTAATTGTGCGAAGCACTAAGGCAAACTCTCTCAAATTAGGGGCGGGTGGTCGGGGGATTTACAAATCTGCACTTATTGCGTTGAACGTATGACATTAAACGCAGTTTTTCAGCTCTCTTTTTATTATTGAATAACTGAAAAATTGGGGCGAGAACGCTGCAAGGTTCGAGCCGTTTAATGTCTGTTCAACGACCTGAAGGCAAAGCCTGAAAATGCAATGTGGCACGACTGAAAGGAGTAAGTTTTTTCTGAGGCGTTAAGAAATTTAAATCTCCAATTGTTAGGGTGGGGGACGGCGCACACTTTAGAAAATTTTATATAGCTAAGAATTGTCAGATATTTATGGCAGAAACAGTAAATATGGAAAAAATGTACAGAGAGCTTTTAGCCCTAAGGAATGAGGTACAATTCATAAAAACACACATGTTTGACCCAGATACAATCATGACAACAGAAGAAGAAGAAAGATACGAAAGAGCAATGCAAGAGTTACAAGAAGGAAAAACTACATCCCTAGAAGACTTAGAAAAAGAATTGGGGATGTGAAATGTTTTCTGTTGAATTTAGTTCTGACGCAAAGAAATTTCTAAAAAAAGCAGAAAGACAGATTGCCGAAAGAATTGTTAAAAGAATAAGAAAATTAAGAGAAGACCCATTTCCTTCCGATGTGAAAAGAGTTGTCGGTAAAAAAGACAAAATATTCAGAGTTCGCGTTGGTGATTATAGGATTCAATATAGCGTTTTTTACGAAAGAAATTTAATCTTTATTTCTGATATTGATAAGAGAGGAAGAGCTTTTGATTAGTTTATTGAAAGAATAAGAAACAATCTATTTATTCTTGATTTTTCCATAAATCCAGCCGATAATAATAGAAAGAATAGTAACAATTAAGATATTAATCATTACCCCTATGAAAAAATCACCAGTTAAAAAAGTTCCGGGAAAGAAAAAAACGTAACAAAAAAGAGAACCAAACCAATCTCCGCCAGTGCTATTATCTAAACAATATTTTAAAAGGAAAAAAAGCGGAATTTCTATAATAACGCCTACAATTAATCCAATAATTCCTCCCTTCACCCATGCAGGTAAATTCTTCCAACCCATCTTATCCTTTTTTTATCACGATAAATAAAATTACTTTGTTTATATTTCTTTGCTTTTCGCGCGCCGTCTGGGTGGGGGATTGGCAAATAAGAGATTTAAATTTCAGCCGAAGAAAAAATTGCGTTGAACTACTATTAAACGAGATAAATACTCGTTTAATATCTAAAATATGGCTAAAAAGCGAGATTTTATATACCTTTATCCATAATAATAGATTGCATGGGAGATGAGAGTAAAGGTTATTCACTAGAGG